>OCTX012126229.1_pt1 | contig 16200 bp, 16 predicted proteins | sample 1539691 | NCBI WGS metagenome assembly OCTX01 (sample SAMN02144231, study PRJEB22623) | gut metagenome | biome: sheep rumen | host: Ovis aries | place: New Zealand | reverse complement strand
GCGCCCCGCGCGTGTTCACCCGCCAGGCCATCCGCGACCAGGTCAACACCTATATGCGCACCGTCATGCGCGAGGAGCCGCTTGACCCGTCGCTCGAGGTCATCCCCGACAGCGAAGCCTATTAAAGCGAAGGAGTAAAATGATGAAGAAAAAAGTGCTCAATGCCGTTTTCAAGCTGCTGCTCAAGCTGCTGATCGCCGCCGCGGTCTTCTTCGTGGTCACCTTTACGGTCTATATCTTCAATCTGGATATGAAGGCGACCTCTTTGCTCGCGCCCTTCCTGGAGAAGTGGTACGACAAGCTGCCGCGCAAGCAGTACATCTGATTTTAGCGCTTAGTAATTAGTGCTTGGAGGCCCGGGAAAACTGCCGTTTTCCCGGGCCTGTGACTGTCAAAGAACTGCAAAACAAATTGCGCAAAAGGGCCGCGGGGGAGCGCGAGGGGAAGATTCCCCCGGCGGGGGAAATGTCAGCGAAGCTGACAAAAGGGGGGCGGAATAAGACCCCTTGCTCACCTTGCCGCATTGCGCTTTGCGTTCCTACTATGTAACGGAGCGCAAAGCGCGCGGCTGCGGAAATTGCGGCATTGCTTCATCTGCCACCGGCAGCGCAATGCCGCAATTCTCGCGTTTCAATAACCCGTCGTCCGAAAAGCCTTGAAAAGCAAGGATTTTCGGGTAATGGCATTTTGCAAATTGCAAAATGCCCGACGGCTGAAGCGCAGTCAAAAAAGTCCCAAAAGGACTGTTTTGACAAGCTGAGGCTCGGGAAAACTGCGGTTTTTCCGAGCCTTTTCTATTGCGGTAAGATCAAAGCTGTGATAAAGTAGAGAACAGAGAAAATGTTTCCGGAGGAAACCAAATATGACCGATTATCAACTGCTGTGTGACGAGCTGAGGAGCCTGGCGGAGAGCGAGCGGCACTGGCTGCCGCTGCTGTCCAATGCCTCGGCGCTGCTCTACGACGCGCTGCCCGAGCTCAACTGGGCGGGCTTTTACCTCATCGAGAGCGGGAGCCTCCTGCTCGGCCCCTTCCAGGGGAAGCTCGCCTGCATCCGCATCCCCCTGGGGAAGGGCGTCTGCGGCACCGCGGCCGCGGAGAACCGGACGCTGCGCGTGCCGGACGTGCACGCCTTTCCGGGCCACATCGCCTGCGACTGCGCGTCCAACGCGGAAATCGTCGTGCCGCTGCGCCGCGGCGGTAAGGTGATCGGCGTGCTGGACATCGACAGCCCGACGCTCGGCCGCTTTACGGCGGAGGATCAGGCGGGGCTGGAGGCTTTCGCGCGTGTGCTGGAGGAGGAAATGGCATGGAAGGGACTGTAAAGAAAAAGATGAAGACCGGGGCGATCGTTCTTTTTGTGCTCGCGGCGCTCGTGATGCTCTCGCTGCTGGAGCTGGGGAAAAACGCCCTCTGGGGCTGGGCGCTGACGGCGCTGCTGTTCGTGGGCTTTGTGCTGCTCTATCCGCGCATTGCGCCGAAGGGGCTGCGCCTGCTCGCCTGGCTGGGGCTGATCGTCCTCTTCGCGCTGGTGATGAAGCTCAGCGTGCCGCCCTATCGCGCCATCCCGGCGACGGAAGGGAAGAAGCCCGCCGTCACCGGCGTCGTCTCGGTTGCCCAGGGCGATCTCACCGGCCTTGTGAGCAAGGACGGCAGCGTGGAAATTTACGCGGGCATCCCCTACGCCAAGCCCCCGGTGGGCGAGCTGCGCTGGCGCGAGCCGCAGGAGCCGGAGCGCTGGGAGGGCGTGCGCGCCTGCGACGCCTTCGCGCCGATGTCGATGCAGCAGCGTCATTCCGAGCTCTACAACACGCTTTACCGCCTGATCGGTTACCACGAGTTTTCCCTCAGCCTCGACGACAACTTCCGCGAGCCGGTGAGCGAGGATTCGCTGTATCTGAACATCTGGAAGCCAGCGGGCGAGCAGGAAAAGCTGCCGGTGATCTTCTACGTCCACGGCGGCTCGCTGATGACCGGCCAGCCCTCCTACACCGACTATAACGGCGAGGCGCTGGCGAAAAAGGGCGTCATCATGATCACCTTCGGCTACCGGCTCGGCGTGTTCGGCTATTTTGCCTCGGAGGAGCTCGCCGCCGAGTCGCCGAACGGCACCACCGGCAACTACGGCCTGCTCGACCAGATCGCGGCGCTGCGCTGGGTGCACGAGAACATCGCGGCCTTCGGAGGCGACCCGGAGAATATCACGATCGCGGGCGAATCCGCGGGTTCTTCCAGCGTCAACGCTCTCTGCGTCTCGCCGCTGACGGAGGGACTCTTCCGCCGCGCCATCGCCGAGAGCAGCAGCGTCACCGCGGTGCGGCCCTATCACACCTTCCGCACGATGGACGAGGCGCTGGACATGGGGCGGAAGATCATGGCCGAGCAGGGTGCGACGGATCTCGCCGCGCTGCGCGCGATCCCGGCCGAGCAGCTCGTGCAGACGCGCTATTCGAACGACGCCATGACCGTGGACGGCTGCGCGCTCACCGAGATGCCGTATCTCAGCTATGAAAAGGGCCTCAACCACGAGGAGGCGCTGTTAAACGGCTTCAACGGCCATGAGGCGGATGTGTTCCGCCTGTTTCAGACCGTGAGCCCCGAGCAGTATCCCGACACCGTGCGCCGCCTGCTCGGCGACGAGGCGGAGCGATACCTCGCGCTCTATCCCGCCGCAGACAAGAAAGAGGCCACGGAGAACGTCAACACCCTGCTCAGCGTCTGCTGGTTTGCCTACAGCCACCACGACTGGAGCCGCCGCGTGACCGAGCAGGGGAAACCGGCTTATGAGTATTATTTTACCAAGCAAAACGGCGCCATCAGCGACTGGCACTCCGGCGAGATGATCTATGCCTACGGCAACGTCTGGCGCAGCCCGCGTAACTACGGCGCGGACGACCTCGCCCTGTCCGAGACGATGCTGCAGTACTGGGCAAACTTTGCCCGCACGGGCGACCCCAACGGCCCCGGCCTGCCGCTCTGGCCGACGGTGGGGGAGGCGCCCGGCCAGGTGCTGAACTTCGACACGGCGGTGCAGCTGGTGGAGGACCCCTATCTCGCCGTCTACGACATGGTGGACGACTTCCAGCAGAGCCTGCGGGACTGAGCCGATCCGCGGCGAACAAAGGAGAGAAAAACATCCCCGGCGCTTGCCAGACGCCGGGGATTGTGCTATACTGCGGGGGAAGAAACGCTGACCGCCGGCCGCCGTACGCGGCGTTTTTTTCAGTCTGGCAGTTAGCGAAAGCTAACAATTTAAACGGAGGGAAAAAGTCATGTGGAAAACAACGGTAAAAATCGACGGCATGATGTGCGGCATGTGCGAGGCGCACATCAACGAGGTCATCCGCAAAACGGTGCCCGGGGCGAAGAAGGTCTCCGCGTCCCATACCCGGGGCGAGGCGAGCTTTCTGAGCGAGGAGCCGGCGGACGAGAGTCTGCTGCGGGAGGCGATCCGGCAGACCGGCTATGAGTTTCGCGCCATGACGGCGGCGCCCTGCGAAAAAAAGGGGCTATTCGGCTGGAAATAAGAAAAGAGGCTGTGAAACAGTCTGGTATTCCATCCGAAAATATGATAAAATCGGGGCAGAAAATACCTGAAAGGAGAATTCTTTTCATGAGCGATTTTGAAAACCCGACCATCCGGGCGCGCGTGGCCGCGCTGCGGGATAAAATGCGCGAAAACGGCGTCGACGCCTATCTGGTGCTGACGGACGACTTCCATGCCTCGGAGTACGTCGACCGCTATTTCAAGTGCCGCAAGTGGCTCTCCGGCTTCCGCGGCAGCGCCGGCACCCTCGTCATCACGCTCGACGAGGCCGGCCTCTGGACCGACGGACGCTATTTCCTCGCCGCCGCCGAGCAGCTGCGCGGCACCGGCATCGAGCTGCGCAAAATGGGCGAGCCCGGCGTGCCGACCATCCCGGAGTATCTCAAAAACACGCTCGCGGAGGGCGGCTGCCTCGGCTATGACGGCCGCACCGTGACCGACGCCTACGCCCGCACGCTGAAAAATGCGCTCACGGGCAAAAATGTCCGCTATGCCGAGACCCTCGACCTCGTGGGCGAGCTTTGGACGGATCGCCCGGCCTTCCCGGCGCACCCGATCTGGGAGCTGGACGAGGCTTACGCCGGCCGCAGCCGCGCCGACAAACTCCGCTTCCTGCGGGAGAAGATGGCCGAGCTCGGCGCCGACTGGCACCTGCTCTCCTCGCTCGACGACGTGGCCTGGCTCTATAATCTGCGCGGCGGCGACGTGGCTTACAGCCCGGTGTTCTATTCCTACACGCTCCTGAGCGCCGACCACGCGATCCTCTACGCCGCGCCCGAGGCCTTTTCCGCAGAGCTTCGCGCCCGGCTGGAGGCCGACGGCGTCACGCTGCGCCCCTACCTGCAGGTCTATGAGGATCTGAAGGCACTGCCCGCCGGCCAGAGCCTGCTTTTGAGCCGCGCGCGCACCAACGTCGCGCTGATCGGCGCGATCCCCGAGAGCGTCAAGCTCATTGACAAGCCCAATCCCAGCACCCTCGCCAAGGCCGAGAAGAACCCCGTCGAGATGGAAAACGAGCGCCAGGCGCACATCCAGGACGGCGTGGCCGTGACGCGGATGATCCGCTGGCTGCGCGAGCAGGAGAAGGCCGGCGCCTTCCGGCGCGGCGAAATCACGGAGCTGGACGTCAGCGAACAGCTGCTGGGCTACCGTCGGGAGCGCCCGGACTTCGTCGATCAGAGCTTCTCGCCGATCGTCGCCTCCGGCGAGCACGGCGCGATCGTCCACTATGAGGCCACCGCGGAGTCGAACATCCCCGTCCGCCTCAACAGCTTTCTGCTGGTCGATACCGGCGGCCACTACCTCCAGGGCAGCACCGACATCACCCGCACCGTGGCGATCGGCGAGCTGACGGAGGAGCAGAAGCGGCACTACACCGCCGTGCTCCGCGGCCATCTGGACGTGGCGGCGGCCTGCTTCAAGCACGGCTGCACCAGCGTCAACCTCGACATTCTGGCCCGCATGCCGCTCTGGGAGCTGGGCCTCGACTATAACCACGGCACCGGCCACGGCGTCGGCTATCTGCTGAACGTGCACGAGGGCCCGCAGGGTCTGCGCCTGAAGGACATGAACGGCGGCACGCCGTTCGAGGAGGGCATGCTGACCTCGGACGAGCCGGGCCTCTACCTTGCGGGACAATACGGCATCCGCATCGAGAACCTGATGCTCTGCGTGAAGGGGCCGAAGACCGAGATGGGGCAGTTTATGGGCTTTGAGATGGTCACGATGGTGCCCTATGAGCGCCGCGCCATCCTGCCGGAGATGCTCACCGAGCGGGAGATCGCACAGCTCAACGACTACCACGCCAAGGTCTGCCGCCTGCTCTCCCCCTGGCTGACGGAGGAAGAGCGCGCCTGGCTCGCGGAAGAGACCGCGCCGATCACGAAATAAGCCATGACCGAAATATACGGAACCCTCGGCCCAGCCTGCGCCTCGGCGGACACGCTCGAGGCCATGCTGCGGCAGGGGATGACGGGCGTTCGGCTCAACCTCTCGCATGTGACGCTGCCGGAGGCGGCTCCGATGGTGGAGGCGCTGCGGGAGGCCGGCCGGCGCTGCGGCGTTCAGCCGAAGCTGCTGATCGACATGCAGGGCCCGGAGCTGCGCATCGATGCGCTGCCCGCGCCGCTCGAGCTGTGCGAGGGCGAGACGGTGCCGCTCGGCTTCGTCCCCACCCCGATCCGCGCGTGCATCCGACCCGGGCAGGAGCTGCTGCTCGACGACGGAAAGCTCCTGCTGCTGGCGCTTGACGGCGAGCGCGCCGAGGTGCTGCGCGGCGGGATGCTCTTATCGCGCAAGAGCATCGCCCTGCCGGGGCTGGCGCTCCGCCTCCCGCCCCTGACCGCGAGCGACCGGCGCAATCTCGCGCTGGCGCACGCCTGCGGCGTCACCGGCGTGATGCAGCCCTTCGTGCGCTGCCGCGAGGATCTGGACGCGCTGCGTCAGGCGCTGGACGAGGCCGGGGGAGAGCGGATCCGCATCTTCGCCAAGATCGAAAACCGCGAGGGCGTGGCAAGGCTCTCCGAGCTTCTGCCCGCCGCCGATGAAATCGTCATCGCGCGCGGCGACCTCGGCAACAGCGGCCCCCTCTGGGAGCTGCCCGCGCTGCAAAAGCGCATCGCCGCCGCCTGTCGCCGCGCCGGCAAGCCCTTTATGGTCGTCACGCAGATGCTCGCCTCGATGGAGCATCGCCCGGTGCCGACCCGCGCCGAAGTCAGCGATATCTTTAACGCCGTGCTCGACGGGGCCGCCTCCGTCATGGTCACCGGCGAGACCGCCGTGGGCGACTATCCCGTCGAGGTCATCCGTTTCCTGACGCAAACCGTCCGCGAAGCGGAGAATTATGTGAAGAATAATATGTAAATAAGATTACGTTTACAAAGTTATGTAAACCGCAAAGGGTCCAAAGCAAGCCCGCCGAAAGACGGGCTTGCCGGTGTGGATGCGTCTATGGCAGACTGGAGAAAGCGGAAAGGAGCGATCGGCATGGCCTGGCAGTGCATCGTGGAAGGAAAGGAGCTCGCGGACGTCCGCGCGGACCGCAGGAGCTCGCAGGGCATAGAAAAATACAGCGTTTCGGCGCAGGCCGTCTATTTTGAGGGGCAGTATCTGCCGCTGGCGCTGATTACCAAGCTGCGCGTGCAGCCCTCGGTGTACCGCCCGCAGGCCTGCTGCGGCCGCGGCGTGCCGGTGTTCAAGATCAGGCTGGACTACGGCGCGGAGAAGCCGCTGATCCTGATGGTCGAGCGAGAAAAGAACGCCGAGAAGATGGCCGCGGCGATCTGCGCGGGCAATCCCGCCGTCGTCGTGGAGGAATACGTCGATCCGCACAGCGGGGAAAAGCCCGAGCGCCCCGCCTCCGGGGTGCTGTGAACACAAGACAAAACGACAGGCGCTGTCTGCTTGAGACAGCGCCTGTTTTCTGCTATGTCAGTTGAAAATCCGGTGCCGAGCGCCGTAGGAATCCTCCTGCAGCGGCAGGAACTGGTAGCCGTTTTCCAGCCCCCATTTGATAATGTCCTCCACGGCCGCCACGCTGAAGTCCTTGACGTCGTGCTGCAGCACCACGTTGGTGTCGTACTGGGCGCAGCCGTTGATGACGTTGCGGTAGACGTCGTAGGTGGCGATGCGGTTGGTCTGCGCGTCGCCGCTGGACACATTCCAGTCAAAATAAGCATAGCCCATGTCGCGCATATAAGTGGCGAGCGTCCCCATGATGCCGGGGTTGAAGCTGCTGACGGTGTTGGAGCTGCCGCCTGGGAAGCGAAAGATCCTCGTATAGCTGCCGGTATATTCGTAAATCAGCTCTTCGCAGGCTTTGAAATCGTCAAAATAGGCCTGCACGCCGGCATAGATCTGCCGGTAATTGTGGGAAAAGGTATGCACGCCGATCGCGTGACCCTCGTCATAGGCGCGCTTGATGCAGTCGTAGTAGTCCGGGTAATTGCCGGTGACGAAAAAGGTGGCCTTGACGTCGTATTTGGCAAGCAGATCCAGCAGCTCGTCGGTGTATGGGCCGGGGCCGTCGTCAAAGGTGAGGTAAATGGTCTTCTGCTCGGGGATCACGGCCTCTTTGCGCTCGGCCGCGACCACATGCACGGTGCGCGCGGCGGTGACGGTGTCGCCCATGCTGTTGCTAAGCTGATAGCTGAGCGTGTAGTCGCCCGGCTTGTAGGACGTCACGTGCCCGCTCACCCGCACCAGATCGCTCAGGTCGCTCCCGTCGCTGTCGGTGACGGCGTAGCCCGGCTCGACCCAGTCCATGGCGGCTGTGCAGGTGTAGTCGCTGCCGCCGGTGAGGACGATTTCAGGGGCGAGAGCGCTCGCGGGGAGCTGCGCTTCCAGCACGGCCTCGTTGCCCTGCGAATCCGCGACGGAATAGACCACCTTGCCGTCCGCCAGATGGGTGATCTGCACCTGATCGCTCAGGTCGCCGTCGGCCAGGTCAAGCGCCTGAATCTCCGGCTCGGTGCTTCCGCTCATCCAGCTGCCGCCCTCGGAGCCCTCCGCATAGGTGACGGTGATGGCCGGGGGTGTGGTGTCCACCACGTTGACGATGCGCTCAAAGCTCAGCTCTTCGCCGTCGTTGACCACCAGATAGTGGAGCTTGAACTTGCCGATGGTGTCGGTCGTCATGTGCTCCACGGCCGGCACCAGCTCGGTGCGGTTCATAAACTTGAATATTTTGCCGCTGCGGACGATTTCCACGCCGGGATCGACAAACTCGCTGCCGAATTCGACGTCCATTTCCTTCTCGCCCAGCATGACGATCTCGGTCTTCTCGCCGTTGAGGGCGAAGAGAAGTGCCGAGATCAGCGCCAGCGTGAGAAAGGCAATCATCCCCGCGCTGCCGCTGCTGTTTTTCTTTCTTTTCTGCATGCTATGAAACCTGCTTTTTGATGGATTACGTGTTAGGCATATGCTTACTCTTCGGCATGGTCATTGAGCCAAATACATTCATCGACAATGCTTTCAACAGAGCGAAACTGCACAGCGGAGAGCTTCTGCAGCTTGCCGGAAAGAAGAAGCATGTCCTTGTCAATGATTTCCCCGGTCAAAAGATAGTCACTGCTGACTCCCAGCGCGCAGGCAATTTTCAGCAAATTTTCGAGCCGCATAGAGCGCTTACCGGATTCTGCGTATGAAATAAACTGGGGGGACAGGTCGGCCTTTTCGGCAAGAGCCTCTTGCGTCCAGCCAAGTTTTTTACGGCGTTGGGTTATTCGACGCCCGGTCTCAAGAAGGCGCAGCTCCTCGCTGCTCATAGGATCACCCCGTATCTTGTCGCTTTGTTAAATTATATCCACAGCACAGGATGAAAATAAATCGCGCATTGTGATATTTTATCAACAATACGCGATTTAACCGGCGGTTTTTCAAGAGAATAAGAATTCCTAATCAAAGGCAGAAAAAGTCGCGCTCTGCCCAGAGGGGAGGCACAGGGCTGCAGCCGAAATGGCAACTCCCGATTTTGAAGAAACTGTTTGCCTCCGCTTGCGCTCGGTGGAAAGGCGTGGTAAAATAACCAAGTTATTATGTTTGTAGCAGGAGGTTGTCCCATGAGCCTGATTCGCGATCTCTCCCTCGCCCCTTCCGGCGAGATGAAAATCCGCTGGGTGGAGCGGCATATGCCGGTGCTGCGCGGCATCGGCGAGGATTTTCGCCGTACCCGCCCCTTTGAAGGGCTGAAAATCGCCCTCTCCGTCCACCTCGAGGCCAAGACGGCCTATCTCTGCCGGGTGCTGGAAATGGGCGGCGCTGAGATGTACGTCACGGGCTCCAATCCGCTCTCCACGCAGGATGACGTGGCCGCGGCGCTGGCGTCAACCGGGATGCAGGTCTTCGCGCGCTACGGCTGCCCGATGGAGGAATATGAGCAGTGCCTGTGCGAGGTGCTCGCCCCCGGCCCCAACATCATCATTGACGACGGCGGCGACCTCGTGCACCTGATGCACACGAAATTCACCGCGGGCATCCCCAACGTCATCGGCGGCTGCGAGGAGACGACCACCGGCATCCACCGCCTGCGCGCGATGGATCGCGCGGGCGAACTGCGCTTCCCGATGGTGCTCGTCAACGATGCCGACTGCAAGCATATGTTCGACAACCGTTACGGCACCGGCCAGAGCGTCTGGGACGGCATCATGCGCACCACAAACCTCATCGTCGCCGGTAAATATGTCGTCGTATCCGGCTACGGCTGGTGCGGAAAGGGCGTGGCGCTGCGGGCCAAGGGCCTCGGCGCAAAGGTCGTCGTCACCGAGACCGACGCCGTGCGCGCGCTCGAGGCCGTCATGGACGGTTATGAGGTCATGCCGATGCGTGAGGCCGCCAAAATCGGCGATCTCTTCGTCACCGTGACCGGCTGCTCCGGCGTCATCACCGCCGAGCACTTTGAAACGATGAAGGACGGTGCGATCCTCTCCAACGCCGGGCATTTCGACGTGGAGGTGGACATGGCAGGCCTTAACGCGCTGGCCGTGGAAAAATACGAGGCGCGGCACAACATCCAGGGCTATGTTCTGCCGAACGGCAAGACCCTCTTCACGATTGCGGAGGGGCGGCTGGTCAACCTCGCCGCCGGCGACGGGCACCCGGCCGAGATCATGGACATGAGCTTCGCCGTGCAGGCGCTGGGCGCCGAGTATCTGGCGCAGAACCGCGGCAAAATTGCCCCGGGCGTGCTGAACTTCCCCCGCGAGCTGGACGACGCCGTCGCGCGGCGCAAGCTGAAGGCGATGGGCGTGGAAATCGACAGCCTCAGCCGGGAGCAGAAGGACTACCTCGGCGTGTAAGCCGATCCACCGGAAGGAAAGGAGGCGGGTCCCCTGGACGAGCTGGAAAACCTGGAAACCATGGACTATGAGGCCCTGCAGGAAAAGCACAGCGACGAGCTGATGGAGCTGCTGGACCAGAAAAATATGAAGGAGCTCAAGCTCCGCATGGAGGACATCAACGAGTTCGACCTGGCGGAGTTTCTGAGCGAAATCGACGACAATCGCATGGCGATGGTGTTCCGTCTGCTGAACAAGGAGCGGGCGGCGGAGGTTTTCGCCAACTTTGAGCCCCCCGAGCAGGAGAAGATCATCAACTCCATCACCGACTCGGAGCTGGCCGGCATCGTGGAAGAGCTCTACGTCGACGACGCGGTCGACATGATGGAGGAGCTGCCCGCCAACGTCGTCAAGCGCGTGATGCGCGCCGCGACGCCCCAGACCCGCGCGCTCATCAACCAGTACCTCAACTACCCCGAAAACTCCGCCGGCAGCATCATGACCGCCGAGTTTGTCGACCTGAAGAAATACATGAGCGTCAAGGAGTCCTTTGCCCGCATCCGGCGCATCGGCGAGGACAAGGAGACGATCTACATCTGTTTTGTCACCAACGCCTACCGCAAGCTCGAGGGCGTGGTCACGGTCAAGGATCTGCTGCTGGCCGACCCCGACGCCGTGATCGAGGATCTGATGGACCGCAACGTGGTCTTCGCCTCCACGACGGAGGACCAGGAGAGCGTGTCGGCCAAGTTCTCGGACTACGACCTGATGGCGCTGCCGGTGGTGGACAAGGAAGGCCGCCTTGTCGGCATCGTCACCGTTGACGATATCATCGACGTCATGGAACAGGAGGCCACCGAGGACATCGAAAAGATGGCCGGTATGCTGCCCTCCGATACGCCCTATTCCCGCACGCGGCCGCTGGAAATCTACCGCAACCGCATCCCCTGGCTGATGTTTTTGATGCTCTCGGCCACCTTTACGAGCATGATCCTGACCTCGTTTGAGGATATGCTCGCCGTCGTGCCCGGCCTCGTCGCCTTTATCCCGATGCTGATGGGCACCGGCGGCAACTCCGGCGCGCAGTCGGCCACGGCCGTCATCCGCAGCCTGTCGCTGGGCGATATCGAGCCGAGGGACGCGCTGAAGGTGATTTGGAAGGAGTGGCGCGTGGCGGTGCTCTGCGGCGCGACGCTTTCGGTCGTGAACTTCGGCAAGATGCTGCTGCTCGACCACCTGATCCTCGGAAATCCCGCCGTCACGCTCTGGGTCGCGGCGACGGTCAGCCTCTCCATCGTCTTTATCGTCATGTTTGCCAAGCTCGTCGGCAGCCTCCTGCCCATCGGCGCGGAGAGGATCGGCCTGGATCCCGCCGTGATGGCAAACCCGCTCATCTCCACCCTCACCGACGCGGTGAGCCTGCTGATCTATATTTATATCGCCAAGCTGATTCTGCATATATAGAGGGCCTATGATCGCTTTATTACAGAAACTGTTTATCTTCGTGGTGCTGATGCTCGTCGGCTACGTCGGCGCGCGGCGCAAGGCGCTGGGGCCGGACTTTGCAAAGGCCGCCAGCAAGCTGACGCTGAACGTTTTCATGTCCGCGACCATCTTGAACTCCGTGGTCAGCAACCCGCCCTCGCTGACGGGCGCGGCGCTGGCCTATACGCTGCTGGTCTGCTTCCTGGTGCTGCTGCTGGGCTATGTTGTCGCAGGCCTTATCACCCGGCTGCTGCCGCTGGACAAGCAGCGCGCGCCGCTTTTCGAGCTGCTCGTCGCCGCGATGAACCCGATGTTCATCGGCATCCCCGTGGCGGAGCTGCTGCTCGGCGCGCAGGGCGTGTTCTATATCGCGCTGTCCAACGTGTTCTTTAACCTGCTGCTGTTTACCTACGGCGTGTGGCGGCTGAAGGCAGGGGAGAAAAACGCGCTGCGCTGGAGAGATATCATCACGGCGCCGCTGGTGGTGACGGTGCTGAGCCTTATTGTTTTCGCGCTGCGCCTGCCCTGCCCTGCGCTGATCCGGGACATGCTGGCCACCGTCTCCCCGGCCACCGTGCCGATGTCGATGGTGGTCATCGGCGCCTCGCTCGGCCGCGTCAGCCTGCTGGACGCCTTCCGCGAAAAGAGCCTGTATCTCGTCGCGGCGCTGCGCCTCGTGCTGATGCCGGTGCTGACCTGGCTGCTGTTTCTCGTGCTGCCGGCAGACCCCGTGCTGCGCGCCTCGATGCTGATCGTCAGCGCCTGCCCGAGCGGCGTGATCGTGAGCATCCTCTCCATCCAGTACGGCAAGGACACCGAATACTGCTCCAAGGGCATCCTGCTCGATACCGCCCTGTCTATGCTGACGATCCCGCTGGCTGTCTGGCTGCTGATCGGCGCCGTCTGACCCAGGTTTATTACAGAGAGAAAGAGGGAAGGATTTGGAAATCACCAAAAAAAGCCATGAGGCACGGTTTCTGACCTGCGAAAAATACTATATTTTCGAACTGCTGATTTTTACCGGCGGCATGATGGGCGCCTATACCTATAACCTGCGCGGCGGCGTGTTCTGCAATGCCCAGACGGCCAACGTCGTGCTGATGTCGCTGGCCTTCGGACACGGGATGTGGCGCAAGGGCTTTTATTATCTCATCCCGATCTCTGCCTATCTCGCGGGCGCGGCTGTTTCAGAGGTGCTGCCGACCGGGATCCGCCACCATAAGTTTCTGCGCTGGGACACCTGGCTGATCGGCTTTGAGATTCTCGTCCTGTTCGGCGTCGGCTTTATGCCTCTGCGCTGGCCGCACCAGATCGTGCAGGTGACGATCAACTTCATCTGCTCGATGCAGTACAACACCTTCCGCCAGGCCGAGGGCATCCCCATGGCCACCACCTTTGTCACCAACCACATCCGCCAGACCGGCATCTGGACGGTGAACGCCATCCGGAAAAAGGATGCCGCGGCGCGCGCCCGCGCCTGGAAGCATTTCCGCATGGTGGGCTGCTTCTTCCTCGGCGGCCTGATCCTCACCGTCTTCTGCGATCTGCTGCAGGAAAGGGCGATCTGGGTCGCCATGCTGCCGCTGGCCGTGGCCTTCGCCCTCCTCGTGCGGGCCGACCGCGTCGAGGAGCGCCAGCTGTTCGACCTCAAGCCCCACGGGCACTGATTTTTTTCGGAGAAAAGCTTGACACAGGAGAAAAAACTGTTATAATACGCAACGACAACTGAACACCTTATCAAGAGCGGTGGAGGGAACGGCCCTGTGAAGCCCGGCAACCTGTGCGAGAGCATAAGGTGCCAAATCCGGCGGTGAAACGAAAGATGAGGCTTTTGCGAAGCAATTCTTGGCGCCCTGTCGGAAAGACGGGGCGCTTTTTGTTTTGTTGAATATGAATCAAAGGAGATATAGAATGAGCCATTTTCTGTTTACGTCCGAATCCGTGACCGAGGGACATCCCGATAAAATCTGCGACCAGATTTCCGACGCGATCCTCGACGCGATCCTCGCGCAGGACCCGATGGGCCGCGTGGCCTGTGAAACCGTTGTCTCGACGGGCCTCGTGCACATCATGGGCGAGATCAGCACCGAGTGCTATGTGGACATCCCGAAAATCACCCGCGAGGTCATCCGCGACATCGGCTACGACCGCGCCAAGTACGGCTTTGACTGCGATACCTGCGGCATCATCACCAACATCGACGAGCAGTCGGGAGACATTGCGATGGGCGTTGACCGCGCGCTCGAGAGCAAGACCGGCGAGGACGCCGAGCTCCAGAACGGCGCCGGCGACCAGGGCATGATGTTCGGCTACGCCTGCGACGAGACGCCGGAGCTGATGCCTCTGCCGATTTCGCTGGCCCACAAGCTGGCCCGCAATCTCACCGCGCTGCGCAAGAGCGGGGAGCTAAGCTATCTTCGCCCTGACGGCAAGACACAGGTCACCGTCGAGTACGACGAGGAACGCCGCCCCGTGCGCGTGGACACCATCGTCATCTCCACCCAGCACGCCCCGGAGGCGGAGCTCGAGCAGATCCGCCGGGATATGATCGAAAAGCTGATCCTGCCCACGGTGCCCGCCGGGCTGCTGGACGAGAACACCAAGTATTATGTAAACCCAACCGGCCGCTTCGTCATCGGCGGCCCGCAGGGCGACTCCGGCCTGACCGGGCGAAAAATCATCGTCGATACCTACGGCGGCAGCGCCCCGCACGGCGGCGGCGCCTTCTCCGGCAAGGACCCGACGAAGGTGGACCGCAGCGCGGCGTATGCGGCGCGCTATGTCGCGAAAAACGTGGTGGCCGCGGGGCTTGCGCGCCGCTGCCAGGTGCAGCTGGCCTACGCGATCGGCGTGGCGCACCCGGTTTCCGTGCTGGTCGAGACCTTCGGCACCGGCACGGTCTCCGACGAGCGTCTGTCCGCGGCGGTGCAGCAAATCTTTGATCTGCGTCCGACGGCCATCATCCGCGATCTGGAGCTGCGCCGCCCCATTTACCGGCAGCTTGCGGCCTACGGCCACATGGGCCGCGAGGAGCTCGGTGTGCGCTGGGAGCAGACCGACCGCGTGGACGCGCTCCGAGAGGCGCTGCGCTGATGCACGTTCCGAGCGGCGCGAGCCAGACCTTGGAGGTTCTGGACTTTGAGGACGCCCTGGCGCTGTCCGGGCAGGGCGACAGCTACGACCGCAGCCGGTGGCTCTATGTGCCGGATTTCTATACCGAATACCGATACATCCTCGGCACCCGCGGGGTCAATCCGCTGATCTGCATCGGCGTCAATCCCTCGACGGCGGAGCCGGGCAATCTGGACAACACGCTCAAATCCGTGCAGCGCATCGCCGCCGGCAACGGCTATGACAGCTTCGTCATGTTCAACGTCTATGCCCAGCGCGCCACGCGCCCGGACGACATGGACCGGGAGCTGAACCTTCGGCTGCACCGGGAGAACATGCGCGCCTTTGCCTGGCTGCTCGCGCAGGTAGGGGAGGGGCTGCGCCCGGCCGTGTGGGCGGCCTGGGGCGCGGTGATCGAAAAGCGCGCCTATCTGCCCGACTGCGTGCGGGATATGGTCGAGATCGGCCGCCGCTTTGACGCCGAGTGGCTCTGCGCCGGCAAGCGCTCGGTGAAGGGCCACCCGCACCACCCGCTGTACCTGCGCAAGGATGAGAAAACCGTGCCCTTTGACGTGGAGGAGTATCTGAAAACGCTGTGAAACTGATCGAAGAAATCAAACGTTACCGCCCCTGCTGCGAGCAGGAGGAGCGGGACAAGGCCGTGATCCTGGCTTTCCTCGCCGCGCATGACGACGCCTTCCTGCGCGAGAACCTGGTCGCGCACATGACGGCTTCGGCCTGGGTGGTCAACCCCGCCCGGGACAGGGTGCTGATGGTCTATCACCGGCTCTATGACTCCTGGGCCTGGACAGGCGGCCATGCCGACGGCGAGACTGATCTGCTGGCCGTGGCGCTGCGCGAGTGCCGGGAGGAGACCGGCGTCGAGCATGTGCGCCCGGTGTCGGAGGACATCTACTCGCTGGAGATCCTCACGGTGGACGGCCACGAAAAGCGCGGGCAGTATGTGCCGAGCCACCTGCATCTGAACCTGACCTATCTGCTGGAGGCCGACGAGCGCGACAGTCTGCAGATCTGCGAGGCGGAGAACAGCGGCGTGCGCTGGTTTTCGCTGGCGGAGGCGCTCACGGCGCCGAGCGAGCCGTGGATGGTCGAGCGGATATACCGCAAGCTGAACGCGAAGCTCCCGGCTGCGCTTGACACCGCCGCCCGTGCGTGATACATTGTATAGGCACTTCGCCGGTGTGGTGGAATGGTAGACACCAGGGACTTAAAATCCCTTGCGGGCAACCGCGTACCGGTTCGAGTCCGGTCACCGGCACCAAAA
>OCTX012005916.1_pt1 | contig 16201 bp, 15 predicted proteins | sample 1539691 | NCBI WGS metagenome assembly OCTX01 (sample SAMN02144231, study PRJEB22623) | gut metagenome | biome: sheep rumen | host: Ovis aries | place: New Zealand | reverse complement strand
ACGTCCAGCAGCTTCTCGCTCCTGTGGTTCCCGATGTTGAATACGTCGTAGAGCGGCAGGTCCTTCGCCTCGACGACGCGGACGATTCCGTCCACGATGTCGTCGACGTAGGTAAAGTCGCGCAGCATGTCGCCGTTGTTGAATACCTTGATGGGGCGGTCGTGCAGCATCGCGTCCGCAAAGAGCGAGAGCGCCATGTCGGGGCGGTACCATGCGCCGTAGACGGTGAAGAACCTTAGCCCGATCGTCTGCATCTTGTAGAGGTGCGAGTAGGTGTGGGCCATGAGCTCGTTCGCCTTTTTCGTCGCGGCGTAGAGGCTTACCGGCGTATCGACCTGGTCGGACTCCTCGAACGGCATCTTCTTGTTGCCGCCGTAGACCGACGACGACGACGCGTATACGAGCTTCGGCACCTTCGCCGCGTGACGGCAGCACTCGAGGATGTTGAGGAAGCCCTCCAGGTTTGTCTTCTGGTAGACGAAGGGGTGCGTTATCGAGTACCTTACGCCCGGCTGCGCGGCGAGGTTGAGGACTACGTCGGGAGATTCCTCCTCGAACACGCGGCGCAGTCCGCCCAAGTCGCAGATGTCGAGTTCGTGCGCCGAGAACCCGGGCGTTCCCTCGAGCATAGCCGCGCGGTCGCGCTTCAGCTTCACGTCATAGTAGTCGCAGAAGTTGTCGACGCCGACGACGCTCCAGCCGCGGCGCAGGAACTCGCGCGCCGCGTGGAAGCCGATGAAGCCGGCGAAACCTGTTATCAACACTTTCATGGTGGCACATTATACCATTTTTGCCCCAAATATGCTATAATCCACAATCCACACCTTTATCCCGGATAAGGGCGAACATTAGTCCCCACTTGCTCCGCCATTTATGGTATAATACGCTTCATCACCAAAGACGGTTTAAAAAGGAAAAGGAAACTAACTATGAAAAAGCTGGCAATGGCCGCTATCGCGGCAGTCTGCGCCTGCGGTTGCGCGCAGAAGGACGATGGCACTGTAAAGATGATCACCGAGGCGACATTTCCGCCGTATGAGTTCCTGCGCGGACAGGAGATCGTCGGCATCGACGTGGAGATATGCCGCGCCGTCGCGCAGAAGCTCGGCAAGAAGTTCCAGTGCGAGACGGTCGATTTCGATTCGGTTATACCCGCCGTCATCTCCGGAAAGGCCGATCTCGCCGCTGCCGGAATCACCGTCACCGAAGATCGCAAGAAGAACGTCGATTTTTCGATTCCCTATGTCACGACGGGCATAGTTGTCATTTATTCCAAGTCCAACCCCTACACAGGCCCCGAACAGCTCAAGGGCAGGCGCGTCGGCGTGCAGGGCGGCACGACGAGCGAGACGTATGTTCTTGAAAAGCTCGGCCAGGAGCCGGAGCGCAGCCGCTCGCCGGCGGAGGCGGTCGCGGCGCTCAAGGCCGGGCGCGTCGATTTTGTCATAGCGGATATCGATCCTGCCAAGAACTGCGTCAAAGGCGAGAACGACCTGGCGATCAGCGACTTCGTGACGAGCGAGGATTATGCGATTGCGATCAAGAAAGGCCGTCCCGACCTGCTCAAGGTCATTGACGAGACCATCGCCGAGATCAAGGCCGACGGCCGTCTCGCCAAGTGGATTGCAGACTTCACCGCCGAAGCGGACAGCCTCAAGAACAAGTGAACGCGCTCATAGACGACTTTTCCCTCTGCTTCGTCAAGAACGGGCGGTGGGAGTATCTGGCGAACGGCCTCTGTGTGACGCTGGAGGTCGCGCTCGCGGCTATCGCGCTCGGGCTTGTCATAGGGTTCATCGTGGCGGTGATACGCTCGACCCACGACAAGTACGGGCGCTTCGCGTTCCTGAACCTTCTCGCGAAGGTCTACCTTACCGTCGTGCGCGGTACGCCGATGGTGGTCCAGCTCCTGATAACCTACTACATAATACTGAGAAGCGTCGATTCGAAGATCGCGATCGCCATTCTGGCTTTCGGGCTCAACTCGGGCGCGTACCAGGCGGAGATAATCCGTGCGGGAATCGTATCCATCGACCCCGGCCAGATGGAGGCCGCGCGCGCGCTCGGCCTTTCATACTGGCGGGCGATGCTCAAGATAATCCTGCCGCAGGCGGTGCGCAACGTCCTGCCGGCGCTCGGCAACGAATTCATCGTGCTTATGAAGGATACCTCGATTGTCGGCTACATCGCGCTGATCGACCTCGCGAAGGGCGGCGACATAATCCGCTCGCAGACGTATTCGGTGTATCTGCCCTACCTTTCGGTGGCGGCGGTGTATCTGGTGCTGGTGATGACGTTCACATGGCTTCTCGGCAGGCTCGAGCGCCATCTGAGAGCGACCGGAGCAGACCCGGTCCACAACGACAGCTGAAGACAATCTGCATGTAGGCAAACAATGAACGGCAAGGCTCCACATATCGTGCAATATCAGGGTTCCAAGAGGATCCTTGCACCGCAGATATTGCAATACATGCCGAAAAGCTGTTCGCGCATGATCGAGCCGTTCTCCGGCACTGCCGCAATGACAATTGCCGCAGCGATGGATGGTCGTGCATCCTCGTTCATGGTCAATGATCTTAACGCGCCGCTGGTGAAAATGCTTAAAGATGCAGTTGAAAGACCGACGCGACTGCTCAGGGATTACGAGCATGTCTGGTCTTCTCAGTTTGAGTTTCCCGAGGGGCATGTGGCGCATTTTTATGCTGTGAGGGATCGTTTCAACGCAGGCGAAACTTCGTCGGCAAACATGCTGTATCTTCTGGCCAGATGTGTCAAGGGATCTGTGCGCTATGGAAGGGGCGGAAATTTCAATCAGTCCCCGGACAAGAGAAGGCACGGGACTTCGCCGGCGAAATTGGCGTCCAATCTTCTGGCTGTTTCGAAGCTTCTTAAGGGGCGGACGGAGTTCTCATCCGTTGACTATCGGGAAATGTTCAAGATTGCACGAAAGGGCGATGTCGTGTATATGGATCCTCCCTATCAAGGTGTTTCGGATGTGCGCGACAATCGATATTGTTCCGGTGTGTCGTTTGCCGAGTTCGTGGAGTCGCTTTACGAATTGGAGGCAAAGGGAGTTGATTATCTCATCAGCTATGACGGGCAATGTGGAGGCAGGGGCTATGGTGAGGAGCTGCCATCAGATCTGAAGTGCAGGAAATATCTTCTTTGTGCCGGACTTTCCACACAGGCGACGTTTCTTGGACGCCGGGAGGTGACATACGAGGCTCTTTATGTGAGCAAGAGCATAGCGCCGCGCGTGGAATCGAATATCTGCGAACAATGCGAATTTCAAGAGGTCGCGTCATGGTGAAGATATCCAGATCCATTCGTGCGAGACTCGCGGCGATTACAGCAAAACGTCCCAAAACGGTCATTGAGCATTTGCTGAAACATGGCGTAGTCACAACTGCAGAGTTGGCCGATAAGTACGGATACGAGCATCCACCAAGGGCAATTCGCGACGTGCGGGAATACGGCGTTCCGATTGTCACGTTCAAGACGAAGGACAAACAGGGGAAAAGCATTGGGGCGTACAGATTTGGGGATTTGGACAAATGGCGTGGCATTTCCGGTAAGGCGGCAGGCAGGACAATGTTGTCCAAGGCGTTGAAGAAGGCTCTTCTGGAGAAGTTCGGCTCGCGCTGCGCAATCTATCTGGAAGAAATGGATGCCCGGCTGCTCCAAGTCGATCATCGCGTTCCATACGAGATAGGCGGAGATGGCGATGCTTCGAATGTCGATGGGTTCATGTTGCTGTGTCCATCTGCGAACAGGGCAAAGTCATGGACATGTGAACACTGCGAAAACTGGACAAGAAAAGACTCTGCGTTTTGTATGCGGTGCTTCTGGGCGCACCCGGAAGACTACGACCATGTTGCGGGTCGCCCCGTGCGGCAGATTGTGGTGACGTTTACTGGCGACGAGATTGCCGACTATGAACAGCTTGTGGCGCTTTACGGACGAGGGGAAGCGCAGAAAACCGTAAAAAGACTTATCAACAGCCATTTGAAAGGTGTATAGCATAGATATGTCTGAAACACTGCTCAAGATCGAAAACCTCAAGAAGAGCTTCGGGAAGCTCGAGGTCATTAAGGGTCTTTCGACGGATATCCGCCGCGGCGAGGTCGTCGTAATGATCGGCCCCAGCGGCAGCGGTAAATCCACGTTCCTGAGGTGCATGAACCTTCTGGAGACGCCGACCGAGGGTCATATATACTTCGACGGCGTGGATATCGTTGCGGCCGACGAAGCGACGAAGAACCGCGTGCGCAGCGAGATGGGCATGGTTTTCCAGCACTTCAACCTGTTTCCGCACCTGTCGATACTCGACAACATCACGCTCGCGCCGCGCCTGGTGCGCGGTGTGCAGCGGGCGGCCGCCGAAAAAAAGGCCATGGAGCTTCTCGACCGCGTGGGCCTGGCCGACAAGGCGGGGGCATATCCGCAGCAGCTTTCGGGCGGACAGAAACAGCGCGTCGCGATAGTCCGCTCGCTCGCGATGGAGCCGAAGGTCATGCTCTTCGACGAGCCGACTTCCGCTCTCGACCCTGAAATGGTCGGTGAGGTTCTCGATGTGATGAAAGACCTCGCGAAGAACGGCATGACGATGGTTGTTGTCACGCACGAGATGCGTTTCGCGCGCGACGTGTCGAGCCGCGTCCTCTTTCTGGAGGGCGGCCACATCGCGGAGGAGGGGACGCCGTCCGAAATCTTCGGCGCGCCGAAGTCCAACAGGCTCAAGCTCTTCCTCGGCAAGGTCAATGTCGAGAGCGTGCGCCAGGGGGTGCTCGCCGACGGCGTAGTCGATCTGGACGAGGCCCGGCGGCTCAAAGAGATGCTCAAGCCGCTGAAAGGCGCCGGCGGTTTCGTGTCGCTTCTGGACGGTGCGCTGGACGGCGCCATCGCGGAGGGGAAGGTGACGGAAGAGCAGTCTGCCGTGATCAGGAACATGCTGCTTGCCGTCAAAAGCTGAATCTTAAAACCAAATCAAAGGAGAATCCATGAACGTCGTACTCGACCATCCGCTTGTGGCCCACCGCGTCACATTGATGCGCGACCATGAAACACCGCCGAAACTCTTTCGCGAGCTTGTCAACGAGATAACGACCTTTCTCGCCTACGAAGCCCTCAAGGACATCCGCGTCTCGGCGGTGGATGTTGTGACGCCGGTCGCGAAGGCGAAGGGCGTGAAAGTCAACGAGCCGCGTATAATCCTCGTGCCGATTCTTCGCGCCGGAATGGGGATGCTTGACGCGATGCTTCACGTTCTGCCCTACGCCAAGGTAGGCGTTCTCGGCATGCAGCGCAACGAGGCGACCGCCGAACCGGTTCCGTACTACGCGAAGGTCCCGCCGGCCAAGGACGGAGAGGAGCTCGCTCTCGTCATCGACCCGATGCTTGCCACCGGCGGCAGCGCCTGCGACGCCGTGGCGCAGCTCAAGAAGCTCGGCTACAAGCGCATCAAGTTCCTCAATCTTATAAGCGCGCCCGAGGGTATATCCAAATTCGAGAGCGAGCATCCCGACGTGCCGGTCTACACGGCGGCAAAGGACGAGAGGCTCAATTCGCACTTCTACATAGTGCCCGGGCTAGGCGACGCCGGCGACCGTATTTTCGGAACGCTTTAGCGATGACGTTCGCGGCCTCGAAGTTCAAGTCGTTCCTGCCAGCCGCGACGTTTGCGATGGCGGCCGAGTTCCTTATGGGAATGTCGGATTCCGTCATCTGCGGACATATACTAGGAGAGACCGGCCTTTCTGCCGTCAATCTGATGCAGGGGGTGTTCGAGATCGTCACCTTCGCAGGTATGATGGTGACGGTCGGCACGAGCGTATTCTTCGCGACCGAACTCGGCGCCATGCACCTGCGCCGCGCGCGGGGCTATTTCACGCTGGGCTGCCTGTCGTCGGTCGCGGCGGGACTGCTGGCGGCGGCAGTGCTCGCGATCGTGCGCGCTCCTGTCATCGCGGCGTTCGGCGCTTCGCCGGAGGTGTCGGCGATGACTTCTTCCTACTGGCTGTGGTTCCTGCCTGCGGCGGTTCTGCAGCCGGTCGCGTTTTTCTTCGGCACGATGTGCTACACCGACGGCGATGCAAAGCTGTCGTTCTATTCATACATCGCGCAGCTTGTCGGGAACTGTGCTCTGTCGATACCGCTCACGATGTCGTTCGGCGCGGCGGGATGCGCGGCCGGGACGGGGCTCGGCTCGCTTCTGGCGGTCGTCGTGCTGCTGTTCCACTTCCGCAGGAAGGGGTGCATGCTCGGCTTCTCGCGGCACTTTTTGCTGTCGGACCTCCTGCGGATGGCCCGCACGTCGTTCGGCGACGGCAGCAAGAATCTCGGCAAGGCGACGCTCATGTTCGCCCTCAACGTCTATGTTATATCGCATTTCGGGTCGGAGATGCTGCCGGTTCTCGCCGTCGCGGTGATGACAATCGGCATATCGGAGATCTTTGACGGCGTGGCGAATGCCGCGCAGCCGCTTGCGAGCGTATATATAGGCGAGAAGAACGTCGTGCTCACGAAGCGTGTCATGCGTATTGCGGTGCTCACCGCCCTTGTCGAGGGATGCGGGGCGATGATGCTTCTCATGGCCTGCCCGGACGTCATGCTGTCCCTCGCCGGTGTGAGCGACCCGGTGATTCTGCCGGAGGGACGGCTGGCCGTGAGGCTCGTGTCGCTTTCTCTGCCAGGTCTGGCGCTCGTGCTCCTGTTCAATTCATACTATGTGTTCATAAAGCGTGAGATCCTTTCGACCGTGCTGACGCTCTCGGCGGTGCTCGTCGCGCCTCTGGCGCTCTTCACCGCAGGCGGTGCGCTCTGCGGCGTGCACGGCTTCTGGTTCGCGCTCGGTGTCGCGCCGTGCGCGGCGCTTGTCGCGGTTTCGCTGTATCTCCTGTTCCGCGAAGGGCGCGCGAGGTTCCCTTTCATCCTGCCGGAGGACCGCGAAAAGAGCCTGCGCGTGTTCGATCTCGCGCTGGATCCTGTGGAGATATGCGCCGCGTCCGCGGCGGTCGAGGCGCATCTCCGCGAGAAGGGTGTCGAAGAGCGCCGCGCGGCAAAGGCGGCGCTTCTTGTGGAGGAGGCGCTTATGGTAGTGCGGGACCACAACAGCGGCAGGCGAATCCTCGCCGAGGTGACGGCGGATACTGGAAACGGACTTTCGCTCGTCCTTCGCGACGACGGCGAGATATTCGATATAACCGACGTCGACGCGCAGGTGTCGTCGCTGCGATGCTATCTCGTCTCCAATCTGATGACCGAAATCCCGAACCGCCGCAACATAACGACGACAGGTTTCAACAGAAATATATTCAAACTATGAGAGCTTTGATTGTCATGGCGCTTGTCGCCCTGGCCGGTTGCGCCGACCGAAGCGGACGTCCCGCCGTGGATCCCCGCATCGCCGACGGGTCGCGTCCGCTGTTGTTCCTTGCGAATCCGACAGAGCCGCCGTGCTGCTACAAGAACGAGGCCGGGGAGATCGTCGGCACGGATGTCGACTTTGCACGGCGCATCGCCGCGAAGATGGGGCGCGAACTTGTCATGGAGGGTGTGGATTTCATTGACATCCTGCCGCGCCTCAAGGCGGGCTCGGCGGATTTCTCGATCGCCACCATAACCATGACCGAGGCGAGGCGGCGCGACGTGGATTTCTCCGAGCCGTACGGCGAGGGAGGCGCGAGGTTTCTGTACAGAACCGACGGCAAGAAGCCCCGCATGTCGCAGCTTAACGCCATACGCATAGGGATAGAGTCCGATTCGGCGCACGACATATACCTCTGCCTGCACGGGTGCGACCCCAAGCGATACATACGCATACAGGATGCGGTCGCCGCGCTCAAACGAAACGAGATAGACGCGGTTCTCTTCGACGGCATCCAGCTTTCGACGCTCGCCGAGGCGTCCAACGGGAAGCTTGCGGTTTCGCCGCAGGAGACGCGCGAATACTACGGCGTCGCCGTCGACAAACGCCGGCCCGACGTCCTCGCGGCGGCAAACGCCGTCATAGCGGAGATGAAAGGAGGCGTGAAATGACAGCGCGCCGCAGTCTCGACCTCAAGCTGATTCTCAGCGTCCTGGCGGCGTTTATGCTGTCCATGGCGTTTACATGGTTTCTGCACAGCAGGCTCTCCGATCGCGATGCCTACAAACTTATCGACCGCACGTTCGAGAACGCCGAGGCCGAGATAACGGATTGCGTGGATGTAAGGCTCGTCCAGCAGTGCATGGCGGCGAGAGAGAGGATCGACGACGGACATCCGCTAGACACTGAATCGCTCCAGGCGCTTGCGAAAGAGCTGCATGTGACCGAGATCAGCGTTGCTGATTCCGAGGGAAACATAACCCACTCGTCCGTCCAAGACTATCTCGCCGCCCCCGGAAAGCCCGCTTTCAACTTCAGGACGGCCGGCGGCAAGGCCGAGGACATGATGTGCCTCGTGACCGGGCCGGAGACGGAATACTGCCAGCCGTTCCGCAGCAACACCGCCAACGGGGCGTGGCGCAAGTTTGTCGGAGTGTGGCGTCCGTCGGCGGGGGGCTTCATCGAAATCGGGTGCGACGGCGAATCGTTGCGCGGACTCGCCCGTTCTTCCATAATGGATCTCTTCCGCAACTGGCGTGTGGGCGGCACCGGCGGAATAGTTGTGACCACGGCGACAGGGCTTGTACTGTCGGACTACGCAGAGCCGAACCGCGAAGGGTCGCAGTGGAGCGACCCGGACGATTCGTTCTACTGGAAGCGCAAGGAGATCGAGGGCTTTCCCGTGTATGTTACGATTCCCAAGAACGCCGCTGCAGTCCAGCGCGACGTTCTCGTAGGCGCGACTGCGGCGCTGAACGGCGCGTCGCTTGTCTTTGTGGCGCTTCTCGTGGGTATTGTGATATCGTCGTTTGTGCGGCAGCAGCTGCGCGTGCAGACGGCGAAGGAACTCGAAATGGCGAAAGACATCCAGCTCGCGGCCTTGCCAAACGTGTTCCCGCCGTTCCCGGACGAGTCCCGGTTCGACATATGGGCTTCCATGGAGACCGCGAAGGAGGTCGGCGGCGACTTTTACGACTTCTATTTCACCGGACAGGATCGCGTCCTCTTCCTTGTCGCCGATGTGAGCGGCAAGGGCGTGCCGGCGGCCATGTTCATGATGAGGGCGAAGACGCTCTTGAAGAGCATCGCCCAGACCGGCAAGCCGCTTGCGCGCGTGTTCGAAGAGGCCAACGACGCGTTGTGCGAAGGCAACTCGTCCAACACTTTCGTGACTGTGTGGGCGGGCGAGATCAACAAGCTCACCGGCCATGTTACGTATGTGAACGCGGGGCACAATCCGCCGGTGGCCCGGCGCGGCGGCAGGGTTGAGTATCTCAAGTCGCGTCCGTCGCTCGTTCTCGGCGCGATGCCTGGCGTGCGCTACAGTTTGAACGAGATACAGCTGGAACCGGGAGACGCCATATATCTTTATACGGACGGCATTGTGGAGCAGCCCAACGCCGCAGGCGAACTTTACGGCGAGGACAGACTTCTGAAGCTGCTGGACGGCTGCACGCAGAAAAGGGGCGCCGTCCTGCAGACGGTGATCGACGACGTGCGCCGCCATGCGGCCGGAGTGGAGCAGGCCGACGACTGCACCCAGCTTGTCATATGCTACCGCGGCGAGCCGGAAACGTTTTCCGGCAGCTACCGCCCTGTGATGGAGGATCTGGCGAAGGCGACAGCCGATTTGTCGTCGGCGCTGAAGCAGGTGCCGGATGCCTGCAAGAACAGGTTGATGGTCGCGGCCGACGAGATATTCGCCAACATCGTGAGGCATTCCGGCGCGACCGACTGGACGATGACCGTGGAGCGCACGCGCCATCCCGACGGGATTCGCCTCGTCATAACCGACGACGGCAAGCCGTTCGATCCTTTGTCCAGCCGCGACCCCGACACGACTCTCAGCGCCGAGGAGCGCGACGTCGGGGGACTTGGAATTCTGATTGTGAAGAAAACAATGTCGCCGGTGACGTATCGGCGGCAGAACGGAAGAAACATCCTTACAATAGGGAGCGACTATGGAAATCAAGACAAGAAATGAAGGAACCAGACTGACGATATCCGTCAGCGGCCGCGTCGACACTGTCACCGCGCCGGAACTTGAAGCAGGGCTCAAGTTCGGCGACGCCGAATGTGTCGTGATCGACCTTGCGAACGTGCCGTATATGAGCTCCGCCGGGCTGAGACTTCTTCTCACCGCCCACAAGACGATGCTCGCCAGGGGCGGCGAACTCCAGATAGCCGGCGTGCAGCCTTCTGTAAAGGAGGTTCTCGACATCACCGGCTTCTCGGGAATCCTGAATTTGGTCTAACCTAAACAAAGAAAGGCTGCATCAAAATGAACGACATAAAAGAGTCAATAGAAAAACTTGAGAAATCCATCCTTGAGGACGGCAAGGTGGATCGTGCCGAGGCGCAGATACTTCTTGCGTTCGCCAGACCGCGCGTCGAAGAGAACGCCGAGATGGCGGAGTTCGTCAAAGACCTGGAAGACGTTCTCGAAGACGGCGTCGTCACTCCAGAGGAGTCGCTGCGCATCGGCGCCCACCTCAAGTGGCTCACGCGCGAGGCCGAGTCGGACGAGCCCGAGACGACCTTCCTCGGCCGTCTCTTCAAGCTCAAGCGCAACCGCACGACCGTTCGCACCGAGGTCGTCGCCGGCATTACGACGTTCATGACGATGGCGTACATCCTCGCCGTGAACCCCAACATCCTTTCGTTAGCGGGAATCCCGCGCGGCGGCGTGTTCGTGGCGACGGCGGTCGCCTCGGTCGTCGGCACACTGCTGATGGCGTTCATGTCCAACTACCCGTTCGTGCTCGCGCCGGGAATGGGGCTTAACGCGTTTCTCACCTTCGGCGTCGTGCTCGGGATGGGCTACAGCTGGCAGTTCGCGCTTCTCGCGGTGTTTGTGGAAGGTCTGGTCTTCCTGGCCCTCTCGCTCACTCCCGTTCGCGAAGGTATATTCAACGCGATTCCTTTCTCGCTCAAGAAAGCCGTGGCGGCGGGCATAGGCCTCTTCATCTGCCTTATAGCCATGAAGACCGCCGGCATAATCGTGGACAACCCGGCTACGCTGGTGTCTCTCGTGAGGTTCCGCGACGTGCCGTTCCACACGAGCGGAATCTGCGCCGTGCTGGCCCTCGCCGGAACGCTCTTCACGGGTTTCCTGCTGGTCAAGGGCTTCAAGGGGGCGATCCTGTTAGGCATCCTGTTCACGTGGGGGCTCGGCATGGCCGCGCAGGCGTGCGGCGTGTATGTGCCCGATCCCGCGGGCGGCTTCTTCCCGCTCTATCCGGACTTCTCCATCAAGGGCCTCGCGCAGAACTTCACCGAGTTCGGCACTACTTTCGGCGCGCTCTTCAACGCCGACAGCTGGACCTGCACGCAGGGCGGCGTTGTCGTGAAGAGCGGCTGGACGCTCGTGAAGACGCTCGACTTCTTCGTCGTCATGTTCGCGTTCTTCTTCGTCGATCTTTTCGACACGCTCGGCACGTTGATCGGCGTCTCCATGAAGGGCGGCTTCCTTGACAAGAGAGGCCGGCTCCCCCGCATTTCCGGCGCGCTCTGCGCCGACTCCATAGCGACCTCCGTCGGTGCGGTGTTCGGTACGTCGACGACGACGACCTTTGTCGAATCCGCATCCGGCGTGATGGCCGGCGGCAAGACGGGCCTCACCGCCGTGACATCCGCCGCGCTCTTCGCGCTTGCGATAATCTTCGCGCCGGTGTTCCTCGCAATTCCCGGTTTCGCGACCGCTCCCGCGCTGATCATCGTCGGATACATGATGCTCTCGTCCTGTGCGGACGTCAACTGGGGCGATGCCGGCGAGGCTGTCCCCGCGTTTCTCGCGGTGGCGGCGATGCCGTTCACATACTCCATCTCCGACGGCATCATGTTCGGCGTGATCGCCTACACGGTCATCAACGCCCTCGCAGGCAACTTCAAGCGCATCCACTGGATCATGTACATTCTCACGGCGCTCTTCGTCGCCAAGTACGCGTTGATGTAAAATGAAGCGTATCCTGCTCTTTCTTGTGACGAACATCGCGGTCCTCCTGCTTCTGGGGGTGACCGCGAACGTCCTGTCGGTACTCCTTACCGGCACCTCGCTCGAACAGACGCTCGGCCCGGAATACACCAACCTCATGGTGTTCGCCGTCGTCTACGGTCTGGCGGGTTCCTTCGTGTCGCTTCTTCTCTCGAAGCCGATCGCGAAGTTCTCCTGCCGCGCGAAGACGATCGACGGGACCGAGGGCGAGGCCGAGCGTTGGCTTGTGCAGACGGTCGAAGACCTCGCACGCCGCGCGAACGTCAAGACTCCCGAGGTCGCGATATACCCCGGTGAAGCCAACGCGTTCGCGACAGGCGCGTTCAAGAACAGCGCCCTCGTTGCAGTTTCTACTGATATAATGCGGCAGATGTCCAGGGAAGAGCTTCGCGCCGTTCTCGGGCACGAGATGAGCCACGTCGCAAACGGCGACATGGTGACTCTCACCCTTGTGCAGGGCGTTCTGAACGCTTTCGTCATATTCTTCTCCCGCGCGATAGCGTATGTGCTGGCCTCCGGCGGAGGTGAAAGAAGGCGTTCTTCCTCCGGCACCTACTATCTTGTCGTGATGGTGCTGCAGACGGTGCTCGGGATTCTCGCCTCGCTCGTGGTTTTCGCGTTCTCGCGCAGGCGCGAGTATGCGGCCGACGCCGGTTCGGCGAAGCTTCTCGGCTCGCCGTCGCCGATGATCGCCGCGCTGCGCCGGCTGGGGAATCTGCGTCCGGGCGTTCTGCCCGACTCGCTGAAGGCGATGGGAATCGCGGAAGGAAGGCGCAGGACTTCGATCTGGGCGACCCATCCTTCTCTCGAAGACAGGATATCCGCTCTTCAGAACCTCGACAGGACCGAGTTCCTTTAAAGCGGCCATGGCGGAGATCCTTGTAGTCGACGACGAAAGAATCGTCAGAACCGCAATCAAGGACATGCTTACGGAGAACGGATTCTCCGTGAGGCTGTCGCATCGCGGGGTGCATGCGGTCGAGCAGTTCCTCGCCAAGCGGCCCGATCTTGTCCTTCTCGACGTCATGATGCCCGGCAAAAGCGGGTTCGAGGTCTGCCGCGAAATCCGCGTCGTCGACAGAACGACGCCGGTGCTTTTTCTTACTTCGGCCGCAACCGAGGTGAACCAGGTCCGCGCGTTCGGACTCGGCGCCGACGACTGCATTTCAAAGAACGCAGGCGAGGCGGAACTTGTCGCGCGGATACGCCGCGCGCTGGAACGCGCGGCGTCGTTCAAGGAAAGTGCCTCCCGACCGCGCCGCACTCAGATCGGCAGGCTTTCAGTCGATTTCGACGCGCTTACCGCCTGCGGACCCGGTGTGGAAGTGAAGCTCACCAAGACAGAAGGGGATATATTGTGGCTTCTCAACACCGAGCGTGGAAGGTTCTTCTCCCAGGATGAAATACTTGAAGTCGTGCGAAGTTCCGGAGTATTCAGCGAAGGACTTTTACGAACGCACTTCAGCCGCCTCAGGCGGAAACTTGGAACTGCGGCCGGGATGATAGCAAGCCTCCGGGGGTCCGGCTACAAGCTGGTTGATTGACGCATCTCCGCGACCAAACCAAAGCATGACTTCATCCGTTTAACATAGATGAAGATATGCATATCTGGGAAAAACTCCGGAAGACGCCCAAGGAAGGCGCCGAGGATCTTGTAGCCGCTTATTCAAGGCGGCTCTACAAGTTTGCATACCGTCTTTGCGGCGATGCGTCCCAATCGGAGGATTTAGCCATAAGGACTCTCGCAAGAGCTGTGAGGGCCAATGGAGATTTCGCGTCTGAACAGGCGTATTTCACCTTTCTGTGTGCAATTCTTGTGAATCTCCACCGCGATGACATGCGGCTTAAGGCGGCGAACGCGCTCAATTTCATGGAAGAGCCTCCGGAGGTGGAGGACGAGCGTCCGGACCCTGCGGCGATGATGGCAGCGAAGTCCGACGCCGAGGTCGTTCGCCTGGCGATAGCGCGCCTTACGCCGATACTGCATGAAACGGTGGTCTTGAGGTATTACAGCGCGCTGTCAGTTGCCGACATAGCAGAGGCGCTCGCGATTCCCGAAGGCACTGTAAAGTTTCGTCTGTCGGAGGCGCGGCGCAAGATACGTGAATTTCTAACCCAACGCAAAGGCGGCTTTGCCCGTTAATTACATATGGAGTGAATCAAGATCATGGATCGTTTTGCAGAGAAAGAAAACTTTGAAGAAGGCATCATCGTGTCGGCGCTCGCGTCCGAAGCCGATATACCTGATGCATCGACCGGGTTCGAGCGCCGGTGTCTTGCGGCTCTGCGCTCTTCGCGCTGCGGCGGTGAGGACATGCGCAGATGGCGAGGCTTCAGGTATGCGGCGTCGATGGCGGCGACGGTGTTGATCGCTGCATGGGCGGCGACTGTGGCGGTGAAGAAAGAGGTCGAGGGCGATGCGCGACCGGTCGACGGGTGTAATACGGTGTGCATAGAGGATGTAGAGGCCCTGGGGGTGGTCTCGACGCATGTGCCGGCGGCTGGAGCCGCGTCGATTTCAAATGAAAGCGTCGTCAACGCGAATCCCTGCGCGACGGCTCTTTGGAAGACGCTTAACGCCGGCCAGACGCAGATGGCCTGGGAGTGGCCCGAGAGGGCTGTTTCGGCGCGGCTCACCATAACCGGCAGCGGCATAATTGCAGAGAAGGTATATGGCAAGAATGATGCGTTTCCTGTATGGAACCCGCCTGTTCCGGACGATTTCTGCGAGGATGACGTGTTTACCGCCAAGCTTACCTTCTATAACGGGGAGCATGGTGCAGGTGACGAGGTTGCGTGCCTTGTAGCAGAGGGGATCGGGTTCGTGCGCGGAGTTTCTGGTGTGGGTTCGCGCATTACGTTTGACGGTTCCGCCGGGTTCAGGGTGGTAAAGAAATAGCAGAAGCGAAAGGATGAAGAGGCTTTTTACCATATTCCTTGCAGGTATCGCGCTTGCGGCGGCAGGCGGGACGACGATTTCCGACGTCTCGCTCGTCCAGCAGTGGCCGTGGTCGGAGGATGTGTCTATCGATTTCATTGTGAAAGGCTGGGACGAGCCTGTATGGTCGGTTCGCGAGCTTTCGCTTACGGCATATGACGGCGAGGATGAGATCGGCCGGGTCTCGACGCTCGCGCTCGCCGGCGATACCGTAATCGACGGCGACGGGGTAAAGCACATAGTTCTTACGCCTTCAAAAGATCCGGTGCTCAAGGCGCGCGGGCGTATCAATCGCTTCAAGGTCGCTCTTTCATCCGAGCCGGTTCTGGACGAGGATGTTCTGTATGTCGTCTTTGATCTTTCCAAGGAGGCGGACGCGCGCGGCGCACGGCAGTATGTAACGCGCAACGCCCTCACGAACGGCGTGTGGGGGGCGTGGTGCGGGACGGCGTCCGGCGGCGCGATATGGACAGGGCTCGTGGGCGACGAGCGTTACTTCCGCGAGCTTATGGCGTTCCGCCGCATCCCTGCGGGATCGTTCACGATGGGCCACGGCTCGGCCGGTACGGGCAGGCGGTATTCGCCCGCGAGATGCGTGACGATTTCCAATCCGTATTACATCGCGGTCTTCGAACTGACCAAATACCAGTACCGCATCATCGACAGCGGCAGAAACCTGTCGCGTCCGGACGTCCTGCTGCCAAGCGTCAACGACACGCTGAACACCATGCGCGGCGACTCCCTGCCGGGCGCCGCGCACGACTGGCCCTCGAAACGGGGCGTCGCGCCAGATTCCATTGTCGGCAAGCTCGGCGTGCGCACCGGTCTGCCGGGGTGCTTCGATCTGCCGACGGAGGCTCAGTGGGAGAAGGCGGCGCGCGGCGGCACGGAAGGGGATGTGGCATACTACGACGGCTCGCCTGTCGCCGATACCGCAAGAGCCGACCCGCTCGCCTGGTTCTCCGCCAACACCTCCGGCGTCGGAGGCGTCAGGCGCGGCGGCCTGAAGGAGCCGAACGGCTATGGTCTCTACGACGTCCTCGGCAACGTATGGGAGATGGTTCTCGACTGGCAGAACGACGGCGAGCCGCTCGCGGAGATCGACCCCGTCGGCGAAACGACCCCTTCCCCGAAATACCCCAATCGCCGTATCCTCAAGGGCGGCGACTGGAAATTCTCGCGC
>OCTX012250649.1_pt1 | contig 16202 bp, 11 predicted proteins | sample 1539691 | NCBI WGS metagenome assembly OCTX01 (sample SAMN02144231, study PRJEB22623) | gut metagenome | biome: sheep rumen | host: Ovis aries | place: New Zealand | reverse complement strand
CACTGTAAAATATCATTAAAAGCCTGACCTGACCGTAAAAAAGAATAAACGGTTCTCGTACTTTACTCTATCTTGTACTACATCTTTTCTGTCTATGAAAATCTATCAAAGATCGCTTGCCGTCGAGCCGTATTTTTCAGTGGCCCGCTGTATGAGAGGGTCTCCGGCTCATTTGCGAGTGCAAAGGTATGCCTTTTTATCAAAACAGCAATACATACTCTGGATTTTTTTTCAAATATTATGTAAAAAAATTAAATATCATAACCCAATAGGCAGATATACCTTATTTATATATACGCATGCGCAATAAATAAAAAAGGAGCCGTTCCCATGTAGAGGAACAGCTCCTATATGAATACGGACCTGAAAGCAGGTTTCAGACACCTAAAACACGTTTTAGTCCTCCTTGCCCAACAGTATCTTCATCATCTGCGCAGCCGAGAAGGCAACCGGTGTACCAGGGCCATAGATGGCAGCTACACCAGCCTTATAGAGGAAGTCGTAGTCCTGTGCAGGAATTACACCACCGGCAATGACCATGATATCCTCGCGACCAAGCTTCTTGAGCTCGGCTATGAGCTGCGGAATAAGGGTCTTGTGGCCTGCTGCAAGCGATGATACACCGACGATGTTGACATCGTTTTCAACAGCCTGGCGTGCAGACTCGGCAGGTGTCTGGAACAAAGGTCCCATATCTACATCGTAACCGCAGTCGGCATAACCTGTTGCACAAACCTTTGCACCACGGTCATGACCATCCTGTCCCATCTTGGCAATCATGATACGAGGACGGCGTCCGTTTACTTTAGCAAATTCTTCGGTCAGAGCGCAAGCCTCCTGGAAGAGTGCATCGCTCTTGGATTCTGATGAATACACGTTACTGATTGTTCTGATTACTGCTTTATAACGGCCTACAACGGCTTCACACGCATCGGAAATCTCGCCCAAAGTGGCACGATGCCCTGCTGCTGTTACAGCAAGCGCAAGCAGGTTGTCCTTCGACTTCTTGCCGTCCTGGAACTCCTGTACACAGCGAGTTATTGCCTCGAGGTCTGCCTTGACCTGTGCCTCGTCACGGTTGGCCTTCAGAGTCTTGAGAGCCTCGATCTGCTGAACACGCACAGCAGTATTGTCAATCTCCAGGATATCAATTGGATCCTCGTGGTCAAGACGATACTTGTTGACACCGACAATAGTCTGTGTACCACAGTCTATACGTGCCTGAGTGCGTGCTGCAGCCTCCTCGATACGCATCTTGGGAAGGCCCGTTTCTATAGCCTTCGCCATACCACCGAGTTTCTCAATCTCCTGAATGTGTGCCCATGCCTTCTCGTACAGCTCCTGAGTGAGTTTCTCTACATAGTACGAACCTGCCCATGGATCGATGTGCTTGCACACCTGAGTTTCGTTCTGTATGTAGATCTGAGTATTACGGGCAATACGCGCCGAGAAGTCTGTCGGCAGGGCAATAGCCTCGTCCAGGGCATTGGTGTGCAGGGACTGTGTATGACCCAGCACGGCAGCCATTGCCTCGATACAGGTACGGCCTACGTTATTGAACGGATCCTGCTCTGTGAGCGACCAACCTGACGTCTGCGAGTGTGTACGCAATGCCATTGACTTTGGATTCTTGGCTCCGAAGCTCTTTACTATCTTTGCCCACAACAGACGTCCTGCACGCATCTTGGCAATCTCCATAAAGTGATTCACACCAATAGCCCAGAAGAATGACAGACGCGGTGCAAATGCATCGACATCTATGCCCGCATTGATACCGGCACGAAGGTAGTCCATACCGTCAGCCAGGGTATAAGCCAACTCGATATCAGCGGTAGCACCTGCCTCCTGCATGTGATATCCCGAGATCGAAATTGAGTTGAACTTAGGCATATTCTGCGAAGTGAACTCGAAGATGTCGGCAATAATCTTCATCGAGAATGCAGGCGGGTAGATATAGGTATTGCGCACCATGAACTCCTTCAGGATGTCATTCTGGATTGTACCTGCCATTTCCTCGAGCTTAGCGCCCTGCTCCAGACCGGCATTGATGTAGAATGCCAAGACAGGCAATACGGCACCGTTCATGGTCATGGAAACAGACATCTTGTTCAATGGGATACCAGCAAACAACACCTTCATGTTCTCGAGGGAACAGATAGACACACCAGCCTTACCCACATCACCTACAACACGTTCGTTATCGGGGTCATAGCCACGGTGCGTAGGCAGGTCGAAAGCTACAGACAGACCCTTCTGGCCGGATGCCAGGTTACGACGGTAGAAGGCGTTACTCTCTTCAGCTGTAGAGAATCCTGCATACTGACGGATAGTCCACGGACGGAAGGGATACATCATACTATACGGACCACGCAGGAAGGGAGGAATACCAGCAGCGAAGTCAAGGTGTTCCATACCTTCGAGGTCTTCTTTTGTGTAAACGGGCTGAATGTCGATCTGCTCGGGAGTTCTCCAGTTGGCAGTGATACCAGCCTCTTTTTGCCATTGCTGGCCATTCTTTGCCTCTAAGCCAGCAAAGATATCAATATTGTTGAATTGTTTTCTTGCCATAACTAGATTCCGAGTTTTGCATTGTACTCACGGAGAGTCTCAAGCTGGTTAGACCTTACGTGGATGAAATTCTCGATGCCTGCAGCCTTGAGGTCCTCTGTGCAAGCGGGTGCACCGGCTACTACGTAGAGGGCACGACCGTTCAGATACTTGAAGGCAGGGATGGCGTACTCAGCATACTCGTCATCGCTAGAGCAGATGACAACAATGTCGGCACCAGCCTCCAGGGCTTTGTCAACACCTTCCTCAACAGTAGCGAAGCCTAAGTTGTCGATAACCTTGTAACCGGCAGCAGCCAGGAAGTTGCAAGAGAACTGGGCACGTGCCTGACGCATTGCAAGATTACCGATTGTAAGCATAAAGGCAACAGGTACCTTCTTGGCCTTCTCGGTAGCAAGGCGCAATGTCTCGAAGTCGCTTGCCAGACGTGTAGGCTTGAGGGCTGCAATCTCGCCCTTCTCGGCACAGCAGCAGCAAGCTGCAACGGGTTCCTTGCCCTCGCTCTTCTCCGTGAAATTGGGAAACTGGTTGGTACCCAGCAGGAACTCCTTACGCTTGTCGGCATTGCCATGACGGGTTGCATTGGTCTCGTTGATAACATTCTGGATATTACCTGCCAAAGCCTCTTTCAGGAAGCCGCCCTTCTCCTCAACACTGAGGAAGAGTTTCCAAGCCTGCTCTGCCAAAGACTTTGTCAAAGTCTCGACGAAATAAGAACCGCCTGCCACATCAACGATACGGCCAAAGTGGCACTCCTCCTTCAGCAACAGCTGCTGGTTGCGGGCAATACGCTCTGCGAAATCGGTTGGAGTCTCGTAAGGAGTATCGAAAGGAACAACTACCATACTCTCTACACCACCCAGAGCAGCTGACATAGCCTCTGTCTGGCTACGCAGCAGGTTCACATAGCTGTCGAAAAGGGTTTGGTTGTAAGTTGTAGTAACGGCGCAGATGTGCATCTTGGCACTCTCCTTGTCATCTGTATACTGACTTACAATCTGAGACCACAGCATACGTGCGGCACGTACCTTGGCAATCTCCATGAAATATACGCCGTTAATACCCAGGTTGAACTTAATGTTCTGAGCAGCCAACTCGGGAGCTACACCAGCCTCTGTCATAGCAGCCAGATACTCGTTACCCCAAGCCAGGGCATAACCCAGATCCTGATAGCTGTAAGCTCCGGCATCGGTAAGCTTGTAAGCGTTAACGGCTACGGCACGGAACAGAGGGAAGTCCTTCAGCACCTCAACCATTTCCTTAGCCTGAGCAATCAGGTCAGAACGGTCCTTGCCGCTACAGAGAATCTTCTCGATAGGGTCGAAACAGATACTACCAGCAATCTTTGCCTTGTCGCATCCCTTCTGCTGGAAGTAAGCAACCAGCAGTTTGGCCAACTCAAGGCTGTGACGCTGACAGGTCTTGAAGTTCAGCTCTACGCACTCTGCGTAAATGCCGTCCAGCAATGTTGCAATGTACTCAGCGCTTAATTGATCAGCGGGGATAACAAAACCAAGGCTGTCAACACCCTTGTTCAAAATGTCAAGGGCTTTCTCGTTAGCTGCCTTGGCGCTTTCACACTTGATGTCCTGACGGACATACCACTCATTGTCTGCGGCCTTATTGCCGCGAACATAGGGGAACTCGCCTGGGAGGGCGTTCACGAGGGCCAGGTTCTCCACATCTTCCTTGCGGTAGAAGGGTTCCATGCTGAAGCCTTCGTTGGTTCTCCATACCATCTTCTTCTGATAGTCGGCCCCCTTCAGGTCCACCTCAATCTTATCACGCCATTCCTGACGCGAAGGTGCCGTAAAATCAGAGAAAAGTTTCTCTTTACTATCTGCCATATCTTTTATATGAATAATGTTAATTTACCAAACAAAAGTACACTTTTTTCCGCGACTGACAAAATTAAACAAGCTATTTTATATCGAGCTATCATTTTTTTAAGTAATTTTGCACAGAAAGCTTATACGAACATAAAATAATATTATGGATTGGTTATACTGTCTGTTTACTAACACCGAGAGTGTAGGACACATCGTTGTTATCTATGCATTGGTCATCAGCATAGGACTGCTGCTTGGCCGTATCAAGGTTGCCGGTATTTCCCTGGGAGTGACGTTTGTCCTGTTTGCAGGCATATTGCTGGGACACATCTATCATGCCGCAGGCATTGAATCGGAAGTAGGAGGCTATGCAGCACCCGGCAACGTGCTGACCTTCATACAGGACTTCGGACTTATCCTGTTTGTATACTGCATAGGCCTTCAGGTAGGTCCGGGTTTCTTCGAGAGCTTCAAGACCGGCGGTCTTAAGATGAATGCAATTGCAGTTGGCATAATCCTGCTGAATGTAGCCTGCTGTATCTGCCTGTATTTCGCCGTATTCTACAAAGGAGGCCCTATCAGCGGCAAGAACAGCATAGACCTTGCCATGATGGTAGGAGTCCTGTGCGGTGCCATCACAAACACCCCCGGTCTTGGTGCAGCAACCGAAGCATGCAACAACATCTTCGGAACCAATGCACCCTCTATTGCCAACGGCTATGCCTGCGCATACCCCCTCGGCGTAGTAGGTATCATATTGGCGACAATGGTAGTACGATACCTGACACGCACATCCCTGAAGGATGCACAGAAGGAGATTGAAGACGAAAAGGCAGCAAACCCGCACGCAACTCCCCACCGCATGACTATCAGCGCCAGCAACCCTGCGCTTGCAGGCAAGAGCATCCTGCAGATCCGCACATTCATCGGACGCGACTTCGTCTGCAGCCGCCTGTTGCACGACGGTCATGTATGCATACCTAACCGCAACACAACTATCGCGTTGGGCGACAAGATGTACATGAACTGCGCCCTGGATGATGCCGAAGCCATAGTAGCCTTCATAGGTCCAGAGGAACATATCGAGTGGGAAGAACAGGACGTAAAACTTGCCACCAAGCACATCCTGGTAACACAGTCAGCCGTAAACGGCAAGACCATTGGCGAGATGCATTTCTCCAGCATATACGGATGTACCGTAACCCGCATACGCCGTGGCGACCTCAACCTGTATGCCGAGCAGAACCTGCGCCTGCAGATTGGCGACCGCATCGTCGTAAACGGCCCCGAGGACCAGGTAGACCGTGTTGCAGCAATAATGGGTAACTCCGTAAAGAAACTGAATCATCCCAACCTGACAGGCATCTTCGTAGGCATCTTCGTAGGTATCATATTCGGTGCAATCCCCGTAGCAATCCCAGGTGTACCCACACCCGTAAAACTGGGTCTTGCAGGAGGTCCGCTGATTATATCCATCCTGATTGGAGCATACGGATGGAAATTCAAGCTTAACGCCTATACCACGACCTCTGCAAACATGATGCTCCGGGAGATAGGCCTGGCCCTGTTCCTTGCCAGCGTAGGCATAAAGGCAGGTGCACAGTTCCTGGAAACCGTTGTCGACGGTGACGGCATCCACTATGTATGGTGCGGCTTCCTGATTACCATAGTGCCCATTCTTATCATGGGCATCATTGGCCGTAAGATTGCCAAGATCAACTATTTCACCCTGATGGGTCTGATTGCCGGCTCCAACACCGACCCGCCAGCATTGGCATTCGCCAACCAGACAGCCGGAAACGATGCACCCGCAGTAGGCTACTCCACAGTATACCCACTGAGCATGTTCCTGCGCATACTCACCGCACAGCTTATAATCCTGCTGCTGTGTACCGTCTGATTGTTCCGAACGAATAAACACTACATACCATTGATTGTCTGTATTGCCGAGAAACCCTCTGTCGCCAAGGACATAGCCAAAGTCCTTGGCGCCACTGTATCCAAGGACGGATACATGGAAGGTAATGGATACCAGGTAACCTGGACCTATGGACACCTGTGCGAGCTAAAGGAACCACACGAGTATCATAGCCAGTGGCGATACTGGTCCCTGGGAGCATTGCCCATGATCCCCGAACGCTTCGGCATCCGGCTGAAGAACGACAAGGGCATCGAGCATCAGTTCCAGGTAATCCAGTCACTCATGCAGAATGCAGACAGCATTATCAACTGCGGTGATGCCGGACAGGAAGGAGAGCTTATCCAGCGATGGGTCATGCAGCTGGCAGGAGCCAAGTGCCCAGTCATGCGCCTGTGGATTTCATCCCTGACCGAAGAAGCCATACGCGAAGGTTTCCAGACACTTAAGGACCAAAGCCATTACCAGAGCCTGTACGAGGCAGGACTAATGCGTGCAATAGGCGACTGGACGCTGGGAATAAACGCAACCAGGCTCTATACCCTTAAATACCGCACCAACGACCGCACCAACGGTCCCGGGCAGGTACTCAGCATAGGCAGGGTTCAAACCCCCACCCTTGCACTCATCGTACGTCGCCAGCAGGAAATCGAGAATTTCGTACCTACCAAATACTGGGTACTGACCACCACCTACCGCGACACCGTCTTCAACGTCATCATGGACGATGACGAGGAAGAGAATGCCGGTGACGCTAAAAATAAGAAAGACCGCACACCCAAGGGATTCAAGACCCAGGAAGAAGGTCAGGCAGCAATGGACGCCATACGTGACCTACCCTTCAAAGTCACCAAGGTCGAGAAAAAGAACGGCAAGGAAGCTCCACCCCGCCTGTTCGACCTTACAAGCCTGCAGGTGGAATGCAACAAAAAATTCGGATTCTCTGCCGAGCAGACACTGAACCTGATGCAAAGCCTGTACGAGAAGAAGGTAGCCACATATCCACGTGTCGACACCACATTCCTGCCGGACGACATCTATCCCAAATGTCCACAGATACTGAACGGCCTTCGCGAATATTTCCCCCTGATGGAACGCATCAAGGGACAGAAGTTGCGCAAGGACAAAAAATATTTCGACTCATCAAAGGTCACCGACCACCACGCCATTATCCCCACAGGTCAGTCATCAAATAACCTTAATGAGTCTGAACGCAAGGTCTTTGACCTGATTATCCGCCGTTTCATCGGCATTTTCTATCCGGATTGCCTGTTCGAAACCACAACGGTTACTGGACAGGTCGGAGACCTGGGCTTCAAGGCTACGGGCAAGCACATTACCGACCCTGCATGGCGCATACTGCTGCCTGCAGCAAACACCGACAGCACCGGCGAGGAAAAAGTCCTGCCAGCATTTACCAAAGGCGAGGAAGGACCCCATCAGCCAGACCTGGCAGAAAAGCAGACGACACCACCCAAGCCATACACCGAAGCAACCCTGCTGCGTGCGATGGAAACAGCAGGAAAAACCGTTGAGGACGAAGAGTTGCGTGATGCGCTGAAGGAAAACGGCATCGGACGCCCCTCTACCCGTGCCGCCATTATCGAAACTCTGTTCCGCCGTCGCTACATACGCAAGGAACGCACATCCCTTTGGGCAACGCCTACAGGCGTCGAACTGATAGGAATCATACACGAGGAACTGCTGAAAAGTGCCGAACTCACCGGTATTTGGGAGCGCAAGCTACGCCAGATAGAACACAAGCAGTACGACGCACACCAGTTCCTTGACGAGCTTAAGCAAATGGTCAGCGATATTGTCCTCGAGGTAATGCGTGACAACAGCAACCGCCACGTATCCATTACCCCCGAGGAGAAACGACGTAAAAAGTAACTAGAGCCTTTTGTCTACAATAAAACGGCTTCCCCGCGCGTTATTGTATATATGCGTATAGTGATAAGACTCTGCTTCGTTATAGCTGCCGTAGCTGCATTATGTGGCTGCGGTGCGGACAATATTGCAAAAAAAGGAGACCAGTTTTACGCTATAGGCGAGTATTTTGATGCCGCTGCCGAGTACAAGAAAGCCTATGCGCAGACAAAGACTGCCGACAGGGCAAAACGTGGTGAGCGCGCATGGAAGATGGCAGAATGCTATCGCAAGATAGGCTATTGCGCCAAGGCTGTCGGAGGCTATCAGAATGCCATCCGATACAAGTACGAGAATCCTAATGCAATGCTCTATCTGGCACAGATGCAGCACAAGATGGGCAACTACAAGGACGCCATCAAGTCGTACCGTGCATGTCTCGAAGCCGATTCCACAGACACCCTCGCATACAACGGCCTGCTGGGATGCGAGCAAGCTCCGGGATGGAAGGCAGCAGGATCGCTGTATTCCATCAAGAAAGAGCCCGTGCTGACAAGCCGCAGAAGCGACTACAGCCCTGCCCTTACCGGCGACGACTGGGATCAGGTCTACTTCTCCACCACACGTAATCAGGCCAAGGGCAGCGAGCTCAGCGGCGTTACCGGTGCACGCATGGCCGATATCTTCTTCTCGAAAAAGGACGACAAAGGCAAATGGGGACAGCCCGAACCCGCAGAAGGCGAGGTCAATACCGAATACGAAGAAGGCGCATGCTGCTTTACACCCGACGGGAAGACAATGTATTTCACCCGCTGCACCCACGACCCCGAATACCCGCGCTATGCACAGATAATGTACAGCAACCGCAGCGATGCCGCATGGAGCAAGCCCCAGGAATTCTATATCAGCAAGGACACACTTACCACATTCGCCCACCCCGCCGTTTCCGGCGATGGCAAATGGCTGTATTTCAGCAGCAATATGCCCGGTGGACACGGTGGCTACGACATCTGGCGCATAGGCCTTGACGAGCATGGTCTTTCCGCACCCGAGAACCTGGGCAACAGCATCAACACACCCGGCAACGAGATGTTCCCAAGCTGCCGCTTCAACGGCGAACTGTATTTCTCCAGCGACGGCCTGCCCGGAATGGGAGGCCTGGACCTTTTCATGGCCAAGCAGGACACCCTGGGCACGTGGACAGTCAAGAACCTGCGCTCTCCAATGAACTCGGCAGGAGACGACTTTGGCATGACCTTCGAGGGCGTGCATAACCGTGGACTCTTCAGCACCAACCGGGGAAATGGCCGCGGATGGGACGAGATTATGAGTTTCGTATGTCCCGAAATCGTACAGTCAATCAAGGGATGGGTTTACGAGAAGGACGGCTACGAACTGCCCGAAGGCCTTGTATACATGGTAGGCAACGACGGCACCAACCTGCGCCTGACGCTGCGCAGCGACGGAAGCTTCGAGCAAGTCATAAAGCCCGGTGTCGACTATGTCCTGTTGGGAACCTGCAAAGGCTACCTCAATCACAAGGAGGAAATCAGGGTGGACACCAGCAGCGTAAGCCGTCAGCACGTATTGCAGTTCCCGTTGGCCAATATCACGGCCCCTGTGCTCATTCGCAACGTCTTCTACGCATTCGACAGTGCCGAGCTTACCGAGAACAGCACCCAGGCACTGGACAGCCTCGTAACCCTGTTGAACGAAAACCCCAACGTCACTATCGAGCTTAGCGCACACTGCGACTACCGAGGCCCCGAGGAATATAACCTGAAGCTCTCCCAGCGACGCGCTGAAAGCGTCGTACGCTATCTTATAGAGCACGGCATTGACGACAAGCGCCTCTCGCCCGTAGGATATGGCAAGACACGCCCAAAGGTCATCACACGCAAACTGGCAGAGCAGCACTCATTCCTGAACGAAGGAGACACCCTTAGCGTCGAATTCATACAGGCCCTGCCCGAACCTGCACAACAGGAAATATGCAACGCGCTGAACCGCCGTACCGAATTCCGCGTACTGCGAACCACCTACGGACTTTTTGACAAGAAAGAGCCCTAAGCCCCTACCCCGTCCATCATGACATCATGCTCCTCGCATGGCAGGTAATCCAGCAGCTGGAACGGGAAGCAAATACCCATCTTATACACCTTCAACCCGGACAGCAGACGGTCGTAGTATCCCTTTCCCCTACCCAATCTATGACCATGCCTGTCAAAAGCCATACCCGGGATTATGGCCAGGTCTATTTCCGTCCCCCCATACATCGACGATGTCCCGTTCGGCTCCAATATGCCATAGGCTCCCGTTGTCAGGGAATCAGGGCCAGTATATTCACACAGCACCAGGTCATCGCCATTGATCTTGGGCAATAACACACGCTTTCCCGAAAGCAAGGCATTGTCCAACAGCAACTGCGTATCCACCTCGTCCGGCAATGCATGGTACAGCAATACCGTACCTGCATTCTGCCAATGCGTGCCAGACATTATCCTACGGCATAAGGACACGCTCATTTCCTTCAGTTCCTGACCGGTATGCGCTTTTTTCAGCTCACGCATCCAGCGTCGCACATCATCCTTGCCCATCATGGGCAGACGGGCATTCAGGCTATACTCACACCCACAATACAACTGGTTGTAGAAACCATTCTCCTTCAGCAATTCGCTACGACGCTGCTGCAATCCCCCCTTGCGCCAGTTACGGGCATCAAAATGCACCTGCGTTGAATCCGGGAATGCCGCATTGGCCCCGTCTGCCGCCCAATTACCTGCCCGGGCAATCTGCTCAAGGCTCTTCCAACGGCTCGATGCCAATGTCGATGTAAATGTATCTATCCCCAGTTCCCGGGCCTTCACTGCAGCACGCTGCAAACGCATGCGGAAACACTCCAGGCAGCGGCTGCCCCTTTCCGGCTGATCCTCGTGGCCCTTTATCCAGTCCTGCCATTCACTGTGGTCATACTTGTCCTCAATGAACTCCAGGCCCAATTTCCCCGCATAGCGGACACACTCGTCCCTGCGGATCAGATATTCCTCCTCGGGATAGATATTGGGATTGGAATAGAACAGCACCGGCTGCTCGCCATTGGCAAGCATCCACTCTATGATTGCACTGGAACACGGTGCACAACAGCAATGTAGCAGAACTTTATGTTTCATTCTCGAAAAGGCTCCATTTCCTAGTATATGTAGTGCGTATACGCCACTGCTCGGGATACAGGTTATTGATCCTGTTCCCCACACACTTACCAGGTCCCAGCGGCAATCCCTTGTAGCATAGCATAACCATTCCGCGCCCGGCAGGAACACGTACCGCCTCGCGCCGCAGATACTGCAACGCCTCGTCGTAACTGAGCTCAACCGCAGGACCCTCCAGCTCAAAAGCCTCGGGCATGACACGCAATGTCCGCTGCACCCTGGCTTCTATATCACCAATCCCTAATCCCCTGTCTCCTGATTCATCTGTAAGGGCCACCTTCCTGATAGCACAGCAGTAGAACCCCTCTCCCCTGTCGCGACCCGGCAGGAAATGACGCTCTTCCAGCAACTCACCCCCCAGCTGGTCACATATCCACCGGGCATTGTCCTCGTCCTCGAAATGGTTGAAGGTACACGTGCTGTAAATCAGCAGGCCGCCCGGTTTCAGCGTATGCCATATATCCTGCAGGATACCACGCTGACGCGCCTGGCACATCATCACGTTATCCATGCTCCACTCGGCAACCGCCTGCCCGTCCTTGCGGAACATCCCCTCGCCCGAACACGGGACATCCGTAACCAATACGTCAAAGCTGTCCGTCAGCGCCACAAAGTCCGCCGGATAGTTGTTGGTGACAATGCTCCTGACCGGATAAGCCGGCCGTATCCATTTCTGCATGTTCTCCGCCAGCACCTGAGCACGCTTCGCCATAGGCTCGTTGCTTACCAACAGCGACCCCTCCGGCAGCATCCCGGCCAACAAGGTCGACTTGCCACCCGGTGCCGCACACAGGTCAAGAACATTTACAGGCCCCTGCGCTGCGCTCAGAAGCTTCGCAATATACATCGACGACGCCTCCTGCACATAGTACGCCCCCGCATGCAACATAGGATCGAATGTAAACGGTGGCCGCTCCTTCAGATAAAACGCATCCGCACACCAGGGCACGGGATCACACCCCCTAATACCCTCGCATAGACCTGCCAGATGCGGCACCGATGCCAGTTTCCTCCTATTCAGGCGCACAGATACCTCGGGCTCGGTAGAAACCAATGCCTCGCACAGCGCATCCGCCGTACCCGCATCATATTGCCGGTGCATCAGCCTAACAAAGTCCCCGGGCAACTGTATCATTTCCTTTTATTTTTCTTCTTATATTCCGCGTACCACTTCCAGCAAGCACCCGAACAAGCCTCGGGGTTGCCCCCGAATGCAGGAACAGGATGCAACGGGTCCTCGACCAGCTTGTCAAGGTCCAGATAGTCATGAGGATGTGTCAGCGTCATCGACACATTGCCGAAATGATCCAGCATCGCCTTGTAGCACACACCCCACTTCGACGTCGAAGCCGTTGCCCATGTACCCAGGTTCTTGTAAACCGGCTTCCCCCACTCGTTGTTGTGGGCAAACTCACGCGGCTCGCGCAACGGGCTCCAATCCACCTCCGACACGAATATCGGATGCGTTTCCACCACAGGCACCTGCTTCTGGAACTGAGCGATAAACTCCCTCTTGCTCTTCTCTATGTCGCCGTCGCGATCCACCTTGCCGTCGTCGCAATCATACCAACCCGAATACACATGGACGGCATAGCCTATATTCCTGCCCTCTATCGGGTAAGTCATGTAATCCGCATAATGCGACTGGAAACCCGTACCAGGCACCCAGATGATGCCATTGAAGCCATTAGCCCTTATCATGTCCACAATAGGCTGGAAATAGTCATGCAGAGCCTTCGGGTCAGCCTCGTTGGCCGCATTCCTGATATTTATAGGCTCGTTTGCCAGCTCAAGGGCAATATGCCCACTGTACTTACGTACCGTATCATTCCTGGACACGATGCCCCATACCTCCATCAGGTATTTCTGGTAGTAGTCACCCACCTTCAGGTTGGGCGGACACACCCCCGGTGGGCGCATCACCACATACTGCCTATGGCTCAATGCCATCTGTGCGAGCGGCACATACAAGCTCTGCATGTAGTCCCTCAGCCTCTGCGGGTTGAAATGCCTGATGTCAGCCTCCCCGCCAACACCCTCCGGCTGATCCTTCGAGCCGGGATACACATAGTTCCTGTCATTCGTCCAAACCGGATCAAGATGCAGGCGGAATATATCACAATTGGCAATCTCGAAAGCCGTGAACATCTTCTCGAAGAAATCCTTGCACCTCTCCATTCCCGCATCATCGTAGGTCCAGCCCCATCTGCCACCGTTGAACCACGCATTAGGCGTATCCATCACACCATGCAGCACAACACGCTTACCCTTGGTATCCACCAGCCACCTACCCTCGACATGTATCGCAGGCAACGGCTTCACACCCCGTGCCATAACCGCCATGCAGGAAGACAGGCACAACAATATCAAAGCAAGACGTATTTTCATTATAAAACAGCCTTATAAAAATGATTTATAGCCACAAAGATAGCAAAAAAATTCAATCACTACAAATGTTCGTGAACCAAGTCATGGGTCTCACAGAGATACGGCGTGTTGCCCATCGTTCGTTCCTACGTCGTAGGTACGTCGTAGGTAGGTCGTAGGTAGGGGCTACGTACCCCTGAAAAACATCGGTGTTGTTCTGGCCTTTCAACGCCGTTGTTTCATCGTTTTAACGCCGTGAGGCTGTTTTGATACCTTTGTCAGCGAAGGCAAGTTTATTCAGATTCGAGGCTTTTTTCCCGGTTTTTCTCGGATGATGTCTGTAGTTGCGCAGCAACGGGTTATGATGTCAGGGACTTGTACAAGAGCTTGTTCGTAGGCACAAGGCAATGACAGCAGAACAAAAAGACAGCACTCAGGCAGCAAGCACTCTGCTTCTTGGCATACTCTACCCATACCCTAAGCATACCCATATTGCTGCCAAGGGTATGCCAACACTATGCCAAGGGTATGCGAAAGGTATGCCAAGGGTATGCGAAAAATTGCTTTTTCCTATAGAGCCATTTTGTCGTTTGGCTTAAGCCGATTGATCGATTGGCTCATGCCATTTGATCGTTTGGCTCGTGCCAAAAAGACGGGGGCACGAGCCAAAACATGTTTTAGCACGTGCCCCCTAATTTCTTACCCAGTTTTAGATAACAGGATTTTGTTACTTTGATTTAAATAAAATTGTATTCCTGATGCGCTTCTCGCTGGACTCTATTTTCAACTTACCGGTACCAACAGGAACAAGGGTAAGTTCACCCGAACCAACCTTCTTTGTCACACATTCAAATTCAGAGTCATCATCACCTATCTCGCCGTCATAATACGATTCATATTTGTCATACTTCACGCGAATCTTATCACCATCGGGTGTAAGAGCAGTAAACAACAGGCAAAAGTCATATTCGAAATATTCATTGGCAGCCTCCAGATAGCCATAGCCTTTATTACTACCATACGAACCATTACCGCTATACGAGCCATATTTATCTGACAACTTAATATCAATAACAGGATCATTGTTGTTACTCCATTTGCCTAATAAGTCGACATTGAGAACAGGCTCCTCAACAACTGGTTCTTCTGCAACAGAAGTCTCCGCTACTGCCTTTGCTTCGGCAATAGTCGAATCTACACCGACAGCAAGCGAGTCTGTACTACCCTCTGTTTTATTACTTTGACCGCCACATGCCATTATCAGCACTGCAGCCAACGAAAAAAGGATTGTCTTTTTCATATTTGCAATTTTTAGTTTATTAGTTACCGGCCATAATCGTCAGTATCGTTGTCACATCACCAATCTCAATCTCGCCATTGCCGTTGGCATCAGCTGCCTTGTTGTCGTAACCTGTGGCCTCGGGCGTTGCCATCAGCGTCAGCACGGATGTAACGTCGCCTATTTCCACCTCGCCGTTGCCATTAGCATCACCAAGGATATATTCCAGCTCAATACCAACAATGGTTCCGAATCCGCTCCATGGCGCAGTCGACTTGTAGTCATCAATAGCAGATTCTGGTACATACAGCGTGGTAGATTATATGACATTACGATCAAACGCATTTGTATTTGTATTTGGCAGTTGTTCTGCCAAGCAATATACGGATTTCAGAGAATAGCATCCATCGAACGCATGATTTCCAATGCTTGTCACGCTGTTTGGAATGGTTATTGATATGAGACCACTGCAACCATCGAAAGCACCTTCTCCAATGCTTGTCACGCTGTTTGGAATAGTTATTGAAGTCAGGCCACTGCAATTTTCGAAAGCATACTCTCCTATGCTTGTCACTCCATTGGGGATGGTAATGGATGTCAGGCCGGGGCAATCTTGGAAGGCAGAACTTCCAAGGTTTGTCACGCTGTTGGGAATGGTGACTGATGTCAAACCTTCGCAGTCACTGAAAGCATTATCACCAATGCTTGTCACACTGTACTCAACGTCATCATACATAAAGGACGAGGGAATAACGACATCCCCAGAGTAGATGTTAGAAATGACGGTTGCTTGTTTTGTACTTTTTACAGCATCATATTTGATGCCATCTACTGTAATTTCATCTGCCCATGAGAGGGTACTGACGGTCAGCAGCAGAACTGCGGCAAATAGTCGTCGAAGTAGTAGTTGGTTCATAGTGACATTATTTGGACTTTATTTAATAATCGTGACAACGCAAAGATATTGTTTTTTATAATAAGAGCAACATGTTTAAGGAAAAAGTCATTTCATCCTCACTCGCATCCCATGTAATTGGGGCTTATTACCCAGATTCAATTCATATTTAAGTATAGTATGATGTGTGATGGTTGAGGGATTATGGACGCACGAAACAACTTATGCGAGCATGGCTCTTCGCTCGCTCGTGCGTAGGTTCACGCTC
>OCTX012123836.1_pt1 | contig 16204 bp, 10 predicted proteins | sample 1539691 | NCBI WGS metagenome assembly OCTX01 (sample SAMN02144231, study PRJEB22623) | gut metagenome | biome: sheep rumen | host: Ovis aries | place: New Zealand | reverse complement strand
CTTTCTTTATGCCAAAATGGTAGTCGAAATGCTCGATAGTATTGCCTTTTGTGTTTTTCAACTCTATGCTGAAGGGGTAGAGGTTAGGCTTTTCGGCCGACCATAGTCGTGGATTCTCCAGAGTATAATGGAAGGTGTAGTCCACCGTGTCGCCGGCATTGATTTGTAGCTCACCCATATCAGTAGCCATTTCTTCAATGCTCAATACAGGACGAATAGTAGCTTTCTTCTTGCTGGTGTTACATATAGAGACAACTGCCTTTACTTCTGCTTGAGAGTAGCTTGCATTCGGTTCTGCTGTAACGTGATAGTCGCTGATATGCACCAATGGTCTTACCCATAGCTGTACGGGACGATAGATGCCCGATAGACGCCACATATCCTGATCCTCCAGATAGCTACCGTCACTCCAGCGATACACCTCCACGGCGAGTCTGTTCTTTCCTTCGCGCATGTACTTTGTTACATCAAACTCAGCGGGTGTCATAGAGTTCTGGCTGTAGCCTACTTCCTGTCCGTTTATCCATACATAGAATGCCGAATGTACGCCTCCGAAGTGTAAAATCAAATTTTGCTTGAGCATCTCTTTCGTCACCTCCACAAACGTAACATATGAGCCCACCGGATTGCGGTTCTCATAAGCCGTCCAATCCTTGGGCGGCTCTGTGGTCACACTGGGACGATTACGCACGAAGGGGTATTCAATATTGGTATAGATAGGGGTACCGTAGCCTTGCGTCTGCCAATTGCCTGGTACCATAATTTTCGCCCATTGGCTCACGTCATAATCTTCACGATAGAAGTCTGTCGGACGTGATTCTGGCGTCGGACTCCAATGAAAGAGCCATTGCCCGTCAAGACTAATAATTTCCTTGCATTCCTTCCATTTCGACGGCAGCTGCAGCGTCGCATGGTACGGTAGCTTGTTGATGCCAAGTACAGCGGGATTCTCCCAGTCATGGGCTGTCTGAGCTAGCATCTGCAAGGTCAGCAATGATGTTAGTATAAAGAGACTTCTTTTCATTACTTCTTTGACTGAATTGTAAGGGTTGCAGCAGGTAGAGAACTCTTAATGGTTACCTGTGTCTTACCCGCGGCCTTACCACTGCGTACTACGAGCATGGCACGACCTTTCCACGTGGTTACTTTAGGCGACGTGTATGGTTCGCGGTCCTTCATGTCGGCAGAGGCGAAAGCCATCAGCTGGCCTTGCCCTTTCACTACAGCCTCGCAGGGAATGGCAGCCTCAGGACAGAGACGTCCCTCCTTGTCGACCACCTCCACGGTGATGTAAGCCAGTGACTGACCGTTGGCAGTGATGACCTTCTTGTCGGTGGTCAGCTGCAGTCTTGCAGGCTTACCGGCAGTAGCCAGAGAAACACTCTTGCCACCAGCCTCAGCACGGAGGGTTCCTGCCTCGTAGGGCAGCGAGAAGACGGCCTTATACTGAGTCTCGCGGCTGACCTTCTTTGTATCAATGAGTTTATCGTTCAGATAGAGCTTCACCTCAGGAGCCTTGGTGTAGACCTCCACCTCGACGGATTTTCCTTCCCATCCCGGCCAGGTCCATGACGGCCATGTGGGCCATACGCTCCACATCGTCTCGTGTATCTTGCCATGATAGCCGTCTGGTTCCTTTACTGCCATGTATAAGTCGTTGTGGTCATTCCACAAGATGTCGCGATAGTGGCTGATGGGTTTACGCCAGCCTGTTACGTCGACATCGCCACAGTAGGTGCCGTGCCAGTCAGGCTGTCCGCCAGGAGCAAAGCTCTCGCCTGGACGATCGCCCTCGTAATAGTAGCGTCCGATACCTGACTCGCCCAGGTAGTCGAGACCCGTCCACACCATGTCGCCGACAACATAGACGTTGTCGTGGACCGTAGCCCAGTTGCGGAAAGCATCGCGTGGATAGCTCTCCGTCTGCCACATCACGCGCTTCGGGTCGCGCTCGTGGTCACTCTTATGCTTGAAAATCATGTAGTTGTAGCCTGCCACGTCGAGTACCTCGAAATGCGGGTCGTAGATTTCCCAGTCGCGGTCCCATGCGCAGAGAGCTTCCGTTACGGGGCGCGTCTTGTCACACTCCAGAATGGCAGCCTTCAGCTGACGGGCGGTCTGTACGACGCGCAGTTCCTTGCGCTCAATGACCTCGTTGCCAATACTCCACGAGATAATGCTGGGGTGATTTCTGTCGCGCAGCACCATGGCGTGGATATCCTCACGATAACATGAGTCAATGAGGGTGGAGTAGTCGTAGGGGTTCTTCTGCGTGCGCCAGCCGTCGAAAGCTTCGCCAATGACCAGCATACCGATGGAGTCGCAAGCATCGAGGAAAGCTCGGGTGGTGGGGTTGTGACTGGTGCGGATGAGGTTGAAACCGGCCTCCTTCATCAAGCGCACCTTGCGGATTTCGGCATCGTCGAAAGCCATGGCTCCTACTAAACCGTCGTCGTGGTGAACACAGGCACCATTCAGCAGTACGCGCTTTCCATTCAGTACGAAACCATTTTCCGTATCAAACGAGAAGGAGCGAATACCATAGTGGACTGTCTGGTGGTCGATGCTCTTGCCCGCCTCCTTGAGTTCAGCCTTCACCTCGTAGCGATAAGGATCATTGGGCGACCAGAGATGCGGATTTTTCACTATAAACGTTGTAGTAACGGCCTTTGCCTGTTTGGCAGGTACACTGACTATTAATTGTTCATTACCTACAGCCACTGTAGTGTTTCTGTCCTGACTGGATTCGTTCTCTACCGTTACTTCCACCCTGACAGTAGCTTTGTCGCCCTTTACCTCAGGCGTGGTGACAAACACACCGTTCTCTGCGATATGCAGGGCTGGCATCGTCTGCAGCCATACATGGCGGTAGATGCCCGAACCAGAATACCAGCGGCAGTTGGGCTGTTCGCTGTTATTCACTTTGACCACCACCTCGTTCATGCGCTTGTCGCGATATAAGAAAGGTGTCACGTCGATGGTGAAGGGAGTGTAGCCATAGCCGTGCTGTCCTGCCTTCTGTCCGTTGACGAAGACTTCGGCCTTCTGGTAGACACCCTCGAAGTGAAGCTTTACCAGTTCACCAATGGGAGTCTTGAAGCTTTTGCGATACTCGCCCTTACCTGCGGCATACCAGCCACCACCCGTGCCAGTAGGGCCTTTCTCAGGATCGGGAGCCGTAAAGATGTCCCAGTCGTGAGGTAAATCTACACTGATGGTCTTACCGTTGTGAGTAAACTGCCAACCGTCATCGAAGAGTTGGTTTGTCTGTGCCAATACACCTGAACAGGCCCAAAAGGCCGATAAAAATGTGACTAATGCTTTTTTCATATTCGGTTATCTAATGTTTTTTCTTTTTGGTGCTCCAAAGTAACTATAGTGACTATTGTCGGGATTGACGACAATCTGCTCTACAACAATCTCGGGGTCTATCATGATGAGTTTCAGCGTATGCTTGCCAGGAGTTGTCTGGAAGCTGGCATCAAGCCATCGGATGTTATCAAAGACCTCATCACGACGCTGCAATTGTCGACCGTTCACATAGCCGCTCAAAGAAAGATGGCTACGCGGCGGCAGAGGTTTTAAGACTTTCGATACCGACAAATTCTGCGGTGTATATTCCATAAAGGTATCTACCAGTCCACGACGGGCATCAATCACTTGCATGGGCTGACCGTCGATCTGTACACCCAAGCGCAACCCACGGGCTGGCAGAATATCCTGCGTGGGTAGAATGCCGATGGCCACATGTCCTTCATCAGTCAGTTCTACCTCGTATTCAAGCACAGGGCCATCGCCCTCTTTGTATTCCTTCATTACATCTTTGGCACCCATGCTGCCTTTGCCACGCCCCAGATCAGGCAGGAACAACCAGCCATCGCTCTTCTGAGTATAGTCACAGGCAGCAATCGTGTATTCCTTTGTATCCTTCGAAACGTTCAGGTCGTGATGAACCTTATAACCAAGTGTCATCGGATGGTAGTTCTTATCAGGAATCGACCATTTGGTATATCCGATATGGTTGTCTAGCATCATTCCATCCCATTTGCCGCCAGCCATCACTTTATTATAATAATTGCTGAGCCGCTGGTCTTGTTCCATGAGATAACAGATGGTAATACTATCACCAACGGTCGCTGCATTGTAGATATGTGCCACGCCTGCACTAGCTACCGTCGGGTAATAGACCAACTGATAGAAAGCATCTTGTGCCTCAACGGGAATCTGTGTTTTCAGATTCTCGCAGCGTGACACAAGCGACTGCCAGAGGTTGCTCACATGAAGCATTTCCTCGTAGTTGTAGATGCCTGGCACTTGAGCTTCGGGCTTGCGCCAGAGATTGTACTTTGAGTATTTGGCGATAATATCGGCACACTCTTTGGTAACTTCGTCAGTGGCACAGCTAAATATAGAACGCGTCCATCGCTCAAGCCACGCCTGTTCGTCGCCTGCCTGGATGGCATCGGGGTTCCATGCATAGTGCATGATAAAGTCGATGGGCATCTCCTTGGGTTTCAGGTCGCCCACGTTGATAATCCAGATGCGGTCAATGCCACTCTTGTAGGCAAGATTCAACTGCTCACGCAGTTTGGGTATCGTGGTTGTATTAATCCAACGATCGTTCCAAGGACCGCCATTCATATCGATGTGGTAGTAGAGTCCCAGACCTCCCTTGCGCTTTCGCTCAAAGTCGCGCCCCTTACGGCGTATATAGCCCCAGTTGTTGTCGCAGAGCAGCAATGTGACATCATCAGGCACCGTGAACCCCGCATCGTAGTAGCGCTGCACTTCCGTAAAGATGGCCCACAACTGAGGCACGGCATCTGGACGTCCGTAGATGTCCTTGATAATTTGGCGCTGACCGTCGATGACATTTCTCAATGTGCTCATATTCTCTTGGTCGTCGCCCTTACCCATCGCCACGTCACCATCGCCACGCATACCAATCGTTACGAGGTTGTCGTAATCCTTATTGCGCTCCATGCCTTCACGGAAGAATAGGTCAATGCGTTTTTTGTTCGACGCGTAGTCCCACGGACCCACCTGCTGTTTGCGGTGCAGATACTCCTGATGGGAGCGCATCATCGGTTCATGGTGACTGGTGCCCATCACTATACCCATTTCATCGGCCAGTCGTGGACTTTCTGGGTCATCCTCGTTGAAGGCCGTTGCCCACATGGCAGGCCAGAAATAGTTGGCCTTCAAGCGCAGCAGCAACTCAAAGATATGTTCGTAGGCCTTAGCGTTCACACCTCCAAAGTGGTTGGTACACCACGTACCAAATGAGGGCCACTCGTCGTTAATGAAGATACCACGATACTTCACCTTAGGCGATGGCTGGATGAATCGCCCGCTATCATAATACAGTTCGTCCTGATGCTTCACTGGCGCATCTGCCATCCAATACCAAGGCGATACCCCAATACGTTCAGAGAGGTCGTAGATGCCAAAGATGGTACCACGCTTGTCGCTGCCTGCGATGACGAGATTGCCGTCCACCACGTCAATCAGATACGATTCCCACTGTCCTTTAACCTGACTAATGTCTATCTTTCGCTGTTTGATGAGTTCGTCGATGATATGGCTTTTGCCGATGGTACCTACAAGGATGGATGCCTTGAGATTCTGGCGCTCATGGGGTAGTAGTCCAGCAGAGTTTGCTGTCTGCAAATCCAGCTGGGATGCTGTACCTGTCACCTTCCTTACGTCATCGCTCAGGTTACGTGCAGCCATCAAGACACCTTTCCAGTCATCCGCATCCACAGCGATTGTTGCCGTCTTGCCACTCTTGGCAATGCAAAACTTTTCTGTCTGTGCCATTCCTATCAACACCGACAGCGTCATAACGATAGTCAGTAGATATCTCTTCATATCTCTCATACATTTATTCTGTTATTACATCTATATCTCCGTAGCCCATTCGTTCTCCTGAAGCCAGACGGTCGGCATCGAATCTAAGGATGCGAACCTTTGTGGTTGGAAACTTGATGGTTTGCCAGATAGGGTTGTTGATGATGTTGGAGAATTCGCCCGATGCCAGTTTCGTCCAGTTCGTCCAATCGGTTGAGCCCCAAAGGGTGTAGTGTGTAACAATTCCATCCTTAGTATCTTTAGGAGGCAGGTAGCGGAATGTCGTCAAGGTCTGTTCCGTGTCCCAGTCAATCATCATCTGCATAGGTGTGCTGAAGAAAAGATGTAGTGCAGACGATTTCTTCTCACCACTATCGGGTATGTCGGCGGTAAGCTCAGGAGCCAGATAGATACCTATTTTTTGAATAATGGGCACGTCCTTGTAGTCGGTGATGGTGAAGCGTAGTTTCGTAGCCTCTACGATAGGGAAACAGATGATGCGGCGATGACCAATGGTAGTCAGACCGTCACCTTTATCCACGAGTGCGTCTTTCAGTTGCTGCCATTTACCATCCACAAGCGCTTCGAGCGAGAACTTCTTAACGCGTTGTCCTTTGGCGATAGCTTCTTCGGCCAGAAAACGGTTAAATGCCGTTGGCTTGCCAAAATCAAGAATGGTCGTATTACCTTCGTAGATAATCTTTGCTTGTTCGGCAAGATTCTCCTTAAATACCTCGTCGATCATCTTCTTAAAGGCTATACCACGCAGACTGTCAGTCGGATGGATGCGTCCGTTCGGCGCGATAGGAAAGTTCAGCAGTAGGGTAGAGTTGCGACCAACAGATTTATAATAGGTATCCATCAACTTCGAAAGGCTTTTCACATGTTCATTCTCCGTTTCATGATAGAACCACCCAGGACGGATGCTTGTGTTCGTCTCTCCTGGACACCATACGTCTCCGTCCTCCACTCCGTAGTGCAACATGTGCCAAGGCGTGTCGCCCATCGCCGGCATCAGACTCCAGTTCGTCTCACCCACATTGCCAGCCTCAGTACCCACCCAGCGCAGATCTCCACGATCGCTGCCGTCGTTCCAGATGAGGCATTTGGGCTGCAACTGGCGAATCATCTTATAGGTCTCAGGCCATTCATAGTAAGTCGTACGGTCAATCTTGCGCGTCTCGTTGGCACCTCCATACCAACCATCGCCACCATTGGCTCCATCAAACCACACCTCGAAGATGTCACCATAGTTGGTCAACAACTCACGCAGTTGATTACGGAAATACTCGACATAAGCAGGCCGACCGTACTCTGGATGATTACGATCCCACGGCGAGAGATAGACAGCAAACTCCAATCCCTCCTCACGACAGGCATCAGCAAGTTCGCGCACCACATCACCCTTTCCGTTCTTCCATGGTGAGTTTTTTACAGAATAGTTCGTATAGGCCGAGGGCCACATGCAAAAACCGCAATGATGCTTGGCGGTGAAGATGATGCCACGCATGCCCGCCTGTTTACAGACACGCGCCCATTGCCGACAATCAAGTTGTGAAGGATTGAAAAGTTTGGGATCTTCATTGCCAAAACCCCACTCCTGATCGGTGTATGTATTCAGCGAGTAGTGGATAAAAGCATACATCTCCATATCTTGCCAACGCAACTGGTTTTCAGTTGGGACAGGTCTACAGGGTGCCATATTCTTTGTTTGGCCATGTACCAGTATAGGCCACACAAACATCAAGATATAAATAATGAATCGGTTATAAATGGTCATAAGTCAGTTTTATGCTGCAAAGATACAAAGAAATATCTAATTAACCAAGAATTCGCATAAAATAACATGAGGTGCAACCCTTCAAACGAGAAAAGCTGGAATCATAGGGATGTGTCCAACTTTCTGGGTTCACTTCATCCCCATGAATCCTTGGGTTCAAGATGAATAATATACAGCTAACACAGATGCGAGATAGCTGTATTTGCATGCTAAGTACAGCTAAGCCAGTGCTGGCTTAGCTGTTCCCGCAGCTGTATCAGCTGTATTTTCAGAAAAGGACCCCACATTCCCCCGATGCCTTTATTTACAGGGCTTCCAACGTGGGGGACCCATTCCGAGGTTCCCCACATATTCCCCATATATTCCCCCTTTCAATATATCTTAAATGCCCACCAATTATACGAATTGAACGATTTTTGGCACAAGACAGATTGACAACTGAAGATTGACAGATAGGGTGGGGAACCTGTGGGGAATGTATGGGGAACCTTGGAAAGGGTTCCCCACCTCTCTATCCCTTTCTACATCGGCATTCCGAGAGATTTGTGGGGAATGGGGGAAATTCTTTCAAAACATGTAACCTATTAACCTAACACCCTTGAACCCCCGATAAATAAAGGGCTCACAGCATGTTAATACTTTCTCCAACTATTAACATACATTTCACATACTTGATATTTTACACCCATTAGAAATAGGGTTCACACTTACTGCGCAATCTATCAATGACTTACGCGTGAATGTGAAGGCATTTTTCTAGAAAAAAAACTTCTGTAAGGTATACTTGGTGTGCCCAGATTATTGGGGGAAGAATGTGTCAATGCAGCCAATACTCGATTCATTATCTTCCTGTTTATTAATAACTTAACCGTTTCAATCTGTGTCAATAGCATGACGGCTATTGACAAGGACTTTTTTATTTCGTAACTTTGCATCGACATACTTATCAATCTTGAGTGTTAATCCAAAGGAATGGAGTCGCCAGTTGGTGTCAAGGGGCGCAAATGGCAGGCAGCTGACGACTCCGTTATTTAAAAAAGTATGAAAGATGAAAAAGAGAATGATTATATCGAAAGAAATGGTTACCTTTGCAGAATTAATTAAACAATCAATGATGAAAAAAACAATATTGACACTGGTCGCTTTGCTGAGCATGGTTGCACAGTTCTCCTATGGCCAAAAGGAACTCTCAATTAAGGAAATGGAGGACTCTATGGCACTTGGCAATCTGAACATACAGGTTGATTTGGCCACAGAATACATTACAGGCGAGAGGGTGAAGCAAGACCTTTCCAAAGCTTACTCATTGATACGTGATGCAGCCGAGAAAGGCAACCGCTACGGCCAGTTGATGCTTGGTGTATGCTACGAGGATGGCATTAGTGTAGAAAGGAATCTGGGCGAGTCGTTCAACTGGTTTAAGCGTTCAGCCGATCAGGGAAACGTTTTGGCACAATTCAAGGTTAGCCTATTCTATGAGCAAGGCATTGTGGTAGAACGCGACCTAAATAAAGCTTTTGAGTGGACTGCAAAATCTGCACAGCGCTATCCTTTAGCAAAGATATCGCTGGCTAAATACTACTTCAACGGATGGGGCACAGAGCCCGACAGGACTAAAGCTAAGCTACTTTTAGACAGTCTTAAAGTCGATGAAGAACTGGACGAACAAGTCTCTCAATATTGTAATATCATAGAGCGTGGCGACACTATGACTGCATACGGATTTCAATTCAGCTGGATACCAAGCATGCTTTTTGAATGGCAGAAAGGCAATGTGGATGATGCACAACTTACCGATATTACAGCATGGCAGTTGAATCTTGGCAGTATGTTTATCAGCCACTACGAGTGGGATTGGTCTGCCATTTCTGCACAGGTATATTCGCAACCCAACAATATCGACATCATCGTTTATAAAATGCCAGAACCCGAGAAGATGCCGCTTTGTAGATATGTAGCTGCAGCCTTGGACCGCAACCAACACACAGTACGGTACTTCACACTTGAGCTTACAAATGGCGTTGAGGAAAATGTTAGTGACAAGAAACGATGGATGTTCTGCGGTGTGAGTAGCAATTTGTCGCATCTCAACTTCGGTCCATTCAATGGCAATGCTACTGAACAAGGGTTTTTGGAATATGTAAAAAAGAAACTGTCAAAAACAGAAAATGCCAAAACTGACCCAGAAGTGATTCAGACCATCAACGATAGTATCTGTGCTGAAGGTGCTGTACTCTATACTGCCGAACGCCTCAATTGGGTATCTACTGATTCGGTGTTGGCACGCTATCGTCACGAAGACCTGGGCGGAAGCCTTATCTGGCAACCTACTGCCAGCACTTGGAGCGCCATCTTCTACGACAAGGACAAGAAGAACTGTATTTTTGAATTGAAACTAAATACTATGAGTGGTGCAAACAGCCTCTCGTACGACATACGTCCATTAACAGAAGAGGAGCAGGTTCAGATAAAATTGAAACACACCATGTTTGACAACGCCTTCGAAAAGTATGGCGACCAGATCAAATATAACGAAAAAATCGGCAATCCCAATTTTGACTTTGTACGCATCAATGATAACTTAATCCGTCTCTATGTACTTCAAGGCACTGTACAACCAAATACCATTCCATTCGGTAATGACTGTTCCATCGATTTTGATAATAGTGGTAATCCATTATGTTTTCGTAAATATCATCAATCGTTGATTGCTATCAAGACTGACGAAATTGATAAAGCCATATCAGTCGTGCATAGTCATCTTGCAGATAATCCTTATATCACCCCCACGGATGTATGCAATTTCCTCCTATACAGAGGTGAACTGGATGACAGTTATATCCTAAGCACAGCATTGGGTGGCTACATTATACACCATGCAGCAAACAACACTACCGAGTTTAAACCCGCAGAAATGATAGGTAAACCCTGATGAAGAACAATATTTGTTATTTGATGCTACTGTTGTTGACGGTTTCTTGCCAATTGACTGCAGATAGAACTATAGCTCAAAAGGATATATACGGCTTTTGGCAACTCGAAGGGGAAGTCAACAAGGAACTTCCGTGGAGCAAGATCGAGTTTATTAATGACTCTGATATTTGGATAGACCCCAGATTGGATACCATCTATCACTATCGCCACTTTGCTATAACCGGTGACTCGTTGATACTGACCGACCATCAGATGCAAGAGAGTATCTATAAAGTTGACCATTTGAAAGATAGTGAGTTGGTGATTACTGATTTCAAGAATACTGGTGTTCAACTACATTTTCGCAAGTTAGTCAGTGTGTCGGATGAAGGCGAATATATGATTGATGGTTGTCTTATCAAAGAGAACGTTTTCTCAGCGCGCGATCTTTCTCCTGATTCCTTAGATGTCAATGTTAAGTCTGTACTTGTCAATGAGTATTACGAGTATGCTAAGAAGGAGATACATATCCTTAGCCGTCATGAAATACAAACGGCGAGAAGAATCTTAGAGTCTTATTTCGAAAACAAGGAATATCAAAATAAACTGGATGAAGACAGATACCCATACCCTTTCAATCAATATGTCAGACAATACACGGCTCATGTCGAAAACGGAGATATCATAGTGACAGTAAATCTTCTGAGGAGATGGTGTGCCTTTGACGGTTATACATCATTAAAGATGGATATCTACGAAGTCTGTGACGGTGGCCCCAGCTATGCAACAGCCGTAATTAATCTGACTAAGGGAAAAATCGTTTGGTTTATGACGAATGGGGAGGCATAGAATCATAGTTGCATTTTTGATTCTTCGAGCAATATTTTTATTGAACATATTAAATTTAAGCGATAGTCATATGGAAAGAATAGGAAGAGTACTAGGCAAGAATCGTGGGAGGAATCAAAAATCATTCCCTTTGTTCCTCTCGATTAAACAACTAGGATTAGCAATAGTATTTGCCCTTTTCTTACTGGGTTGTGGGAATAATGGGAAGACAAATAATGATGTTACTGATAACACTCTCAATAAAAAGCCTGTGATAAGAGCTGAAGAGGCTTTTGAAACAACTAGAACGAATATAAGAGGGGAGGTTAGACCTCAATGGAAGAAATCAGACAGTCTATTTGCTCATGCCTCTACCAGAGAGTTGATACAAATCGCTTCCAAACATACAGATATAATAGAACGTCTGGTAGCTTTCCGTGCTCTTTTGATGAAGAATCCACATGAGGCGGTCAATGTGGCTATTGCTGAGATAGAAGACACATCTATTGTCCATCTCTCAGATGGCTTTTGCGGAGAAGTGGACGTGGTGTCTAATGTTAGAATTAGTATGTTACAATATGGGAAGAGAAAATATAATGTCTCATTAGCAGATTCCATGCGTATCGATAGTGCAGTGCTATTCTCTGATAATTGTTCAAAGTTCTATTATTCGAATGACCTTTACCATAGATTACCTGCAAAAGCTGAATTTGAGAGCCGGCTACGCCAGCTTTACAAACATGACCACTATGCATTAATCGCGTTGGCGCGGTATCATAGAGAGGAAGATATGCAGGAGATTATTCGACAGCTCTCGCAAATAGAGAATAAAGATTTTTTTTCTTATCGCGATAGTATCAGGACCATAATGGATGCCGTTGCAGCATGGCCTTCGGCAACGTATAAACAAAAAGTACGACAGGTATGTCAGAATATTCTTGATAAGAAAGATGCAGATAGTTATGCTACTAGTGCTTTCGGTGCTTTAATGGCTTATAACGACCGATGGAGCTACAACCTAATAGATAAGACTTTATCGAATGCCAAGCAAAGGGATAAGTACTATTTCGACTTTCATTGGAGTCTTCTTGAGGCATATGAAAACAATCCTCATCCGTTATTCAAACCATTGTTACGGAAATACCCATTAAAGAGTGGAGAATAATCTCCTCGCCCCATCCTCTCAACCTTTTGGAATGGACATTTGGAGAATTGGAAAATAGTTTGTATCTTTGCAACGCATGAAATCGAAACAGATTGTCGAAATATTGAAATCAAGGATAGTGATAGAAATACTGAGTTCTGTCATTTTTTTTATTTCCTGTTGGTATCCTGCGTTTGAGGTTATAATGACTCCCCACAATGGTGTTATTGAAGGTGTATTATGTTTAGTCATGGGCTTTTTAGGAGTACTTGTGAGTACAGAAAGTCCATGGAATCTTATTTGGCTCGCCAATCCAATCTACGTCCTATCTATGCTCCTTTTTTTACTGCTTGACAGCAAGAAAGGACAAAACGTAGCCTTGATACTATGTCTATGCTCAGTCACAATGGGACTTTCCTTCTCCCTTTGTTCATCCCTCATGGTTGATGAAAGTGGCTCGCCATCTAATATAGGAAATCTTCACATCGGTTACTATTTGTGGGTCCTTAGTTTCGTTGTCTTACTGATAGGGATATTATTATATAGGAAAAGAATCTCATAGCACAAAGTATTTCATCTATGTTTACATTATATCAAAAGGATTATTATAAGCAGTGCATATGTTTAGGATTGGTTAACTGCATTATATTTGGCATAACACTATATTATTCATCATCTGGCACTTTCAATTTCGATTTCTCACTCCTCCTTCTTTCATTGAGTATAATATTCACATTATATTATCTGACAAAATACCTGATGAGAAACTTAAACTATGTGATTATAAGGATTGATGATGGTGGCGTGGTATTATGCAGTAAAAAGGATGAAGACGTTTATATTCCATGGGAAAAGATCAGGCATGTAATATTTGTGTTGGACAAAAACAGTTCAAGAATCATTCTCCGTCAACAGAATAAAGAAACACATTACCTTGAATTGACAAAATACTATCATTGTTTCAGACCTAAAAAGATGATTGAAGCTGCGTATGAATATGCAGACGACAAGAAAAAAATAATAGAAGTAAATGATTATTTGTATTCAACATACGAAGATATCATGTGTAAGTTCTCATAATAGACCAGGAGACGGTCCTCTGGTCTGTTATAAATGATTAAAAATCTTATGCCCCCCATGTATGTTAATAGATAGGAAACTATTAACATGTCTCAAATACCGATGTACAAAGGCTTTGAGGCATGTTATGTTAATAGGTTAATAGGTTTTTCGCAGAAACTTTTGCCTTTCCTTGGTTGTTTGTTGAAAATAATATATCTTTGCAGGGTAATTCAGATGACTAAAAAAAATCAAATCAAAATGGAGATATGGAATGGATGAGACGCTTAACGAGATTCAATCAAAAACTGAAGTGAACCTTTAAGTTGTGTCCAACTTTCTGGGTTCACTTCAGTTTTTGACTCCTCCCTGTAATTCTATCGTGATTGATTATTTCCCATCTTGTATAAACCCTATTCTACGCCTTGGCTTTTGCCTCGGTTCCTTGGATTGTAACTCTGCGAGGGCAGTGCTGATGGCATCGAGTTGCAAACGGGTGCTCTCGTTGATGTCATTCTGGTCATGAAGAATATCTTCAATGTCCAGTTTCAATTCTTCAAAATCTTTGCGTAACTGGGCAACGTCGGCATTTACTTCTGGTTTAGGCAAAGAAGCTACCATACGACGAATAGCAACAAAAGCACGCATGATGGAGATATTTACGTCAATAGCGATGTCACTAGTAAGAATTCCAGATAGCATAGCAAGACCTTGTTCTGTGAAAGCGTACGGCAATTTCCTGGTTCCGCCCCAATTTGATGTTCCATTTTGGAATATCAAGTCAGACTTTAGTCTGTTAAACTCATCCTTAGTTAGTTGAAACATAAAATCTGGTGGAAAACGTCTGATATTACGCTTTACTGCCTTATTCAAGTTACCAGTTGTTACTTGGTACAACTCAGCTAGGTCACGGTCGAGCATCACACGTTGACCTCGTATCTCGTATATCTTGCTCTGGATAGTCTGTATTTCGTTCATCTTGTCTTTGATTCTCCAAAGCAAAGGTACATAATAATTTGAACACTCCCGCTGATGATAAAAAATTTTAATCATTTATAACAAAGGATCATAGCAATCCCTGTGCTTCCGAATCCCATGGCTTCATTCTACTCTGAAAGTGATAGGAATCATGTATTTGGTTCTGACAGCTTCTCCATTCAGCTTGCCAGGAGCCCATTTCGGCATACTGCTTACTACCCGTAGCGCTTCCTCGTCGAGAGACTGATAGACACTCTTCACGACTTTGGGTTCCGTGATGCGTCCATCTCTTTCCACCACAAAGGAAACGATGACACGCCCTTGCACACAGGTATCCTCACAATCGTCTGGATAGCGAATGTTCTCTGTCAGATAGTCGAACAGTGCTTTCTGGCCACCAGGGAATGAAGGCATTTGCCCCCACCCACAGCAAAAGAGCTTCGTGGATGCTTTCTTCACAGCGGGAGGCGCAGGCATGGTTTCCATCGCACACTCTGTCATTTCACTACAAGACGACAAGACAGTCAGAACTGCCATAATACCAATAATAGATTTAGTACTTGTCATAATTCATATATTTTTTATGGGTTTGATGTTGCAAAGATACAACAAGAAAACAGCGATGTCAAGAGGCATCGAGCGATTGACACAAATGGAAAACTTATTCTGTTGAATATCAGGAACTTGAATTCTTCTAAAACCCAGTATTGACACAACAAGGTTGCACTGAGCAATCAGATCATTGGGGATTGCAGAGTGTGTCAATGTAGCCAATACGGGGATTGTTATCTTTTTGTGTATTAACGACTTAATTGTTTCAATACGTGTCAATCACTTGTGGCCTCTTGACAAGGCCTTTTTTATTTAGTACCTTTGCATCGACATACTTATCAATCAAGAGTGTTAATCCAAGAGAATGGAGTCGCCAGTTGGTGTCAAGGGGCGCAAATGACAGGCAGCTGACGACTCCGTTATTTTTAAAAAGAATGAAACTATGAAAACAAGAATGACTAAACTTTCCTTGGCTGTTTGTTGGAAATGTTGTACCTTTGCAGAATACAAGCATTAACCAAGCAATCAGGGACGAGTTACTCGAGAATATTAAAAATATGCTCCATAAAAATGAATAGAAAACTGAAATCATTGATACAGCAATTGCTACAAAGCCCACGGCGTTTTCCTGTTGAGTTTGCTCTAGGAATAGTGTTCTTTATCATTGCAGTGTGGGACAGTGAGTCATCCACATGGAATGAGACATCGGCACGGATGGAGAGCGTAGTAAACAGTGACATCTTGTGGTTCTTCGTTCCGTTGATGGTGTTGACTTTCTGGCTCCATCGTGTTAACCGTTGGGCCTACATTGCATCGTCCTTCCTCTTCCTGCCCCTGATGGCTCTCGACCTGAAGCCGTTCCTGTGGACTTACGGTTTTGGATTCACCTACGTCTTAGCAGGTATTCTGTTGATAGTAGGCAACAAACGGATGAACAATCGTCCGTTTGCGGCTCATGCTCTGCATGTGGTCACTCAGATGTTCTTCGGCTTACTCATTACCCTCATTCTCAATTTAGCGGTGATAGCTATTGTGGCCTCGTTCTTCTACATCTTCGGCATTGATGAGCCCAAGCATCTCTATGAACATATCATCCAGTT
>OCTX012126022.1_pt1 | contig 16209 bp, 13 predicted proteins | sample 1539691 | NCBI WGS metagenome assembly OCTX01 (sample SAMN02144231, study PRJEB22623) | gut metagenome | biome: sheep rumen | host: Ovis aries | place: New Zealand | reverse complement strand
TTGGCTGCCGATTGCATGCTGATTGAGGCTATTGGCGAAGGATTCAAACGTATCGATGAGCGAACTCAAGGACAATTGCTGTCCGCTCGTCCAGAGATTCCTTGGAAGGCTGTAAAAGGTATGCGCGATCACATAGCCCATGGCTATTTTGATATAAATAATAATATGGTGTGGGATGTGGTTAAAAACGATTTAGCTCCCCTCCGTGATGCTGTAGATTATTTCCTGGAGCATCTCTATGAGATAGTTCCATTCGAAGAATAGTGTTCAACTTGTATTTGACAAGGGCGGTCTATTAATTATTATATGTTAATGGAGCCATTTTCGTATTTTAGTGTTTTTATATCAAAAGCAATATGAAAAAGCTCCCACCGAAGCGGGAGCATAGGTTTTACCCTTCGGCCATTGTGGCCTTATTGTGATAAGATGTAGGAATCTTACGTGTGCAAAAAGAGGGAAAAACTTTGTTATATCAAAATAAATTCGTAATTTTACCGCAAAATTTAACGTAATATTACTATTATGGAGAGAATATTAGGTATTGATACAGGTACCAATAGCCTCGGATGGGCTATTGTTGATAAGGATGAGAATCAATATCACCTTGTTGCAAATGGTACTAACATCTTTTCTGAAGGTGTTAAAATTGAGAAAGGCATAGAATCCTCTAAAGCCGCAGAACGTACAGAGCATCGTTCTGTTAGAAAACACTATTGGCGAAGAAAAATAAGAAAGATAAGATTACTTTCTATCTTATCAGATAACGACTTTTGCCCAAGGCTTAACCAAGAGCAACTTCGCTTGTGGCGATTGAAGAAAGTCTATCCCACAGACGATGCTTTTATGGATTGGCAGCGGACTGAAGATAAGGCTCAGGTTAATCCTTATAAATTCAGGTATATTTGCTTGACACAGAAACTTGATTTGACTGATATTACTCAGCGCTTTATTTTAGGACGTGCTTTGTACCACTTGAATCAGCGTAGAGGCTTTCTGAGTAATCGAAAGGAGTCGACAAAGGAATCTGATGGAGCTGTTTGTGAAGGAATAAGCAGCCTGTCTAAGGAGATTAAAGATGCTGACTGTGAGTATCTTGGAGAATATTTCTATAAGCTTTATCAAAATGGAGCAAAGATTAGAAATCACTATACAGCTCGCAAAGAACATTATTTGAAGGAGTTTAAGGCGATATGTGCCAAACAAGAACTTGATGAAGTACTGGTCGAAAAGTTGGAGAAAGCTATTTTCGACCAGCGTCCTCTTAAGTCGCAGAAAGGTCAGGTAGGAACTTGTACATTCGAAAAAGGGAAATCACGCTGCCCGTCATCTCATCCATTATATGAGGATTTCAGAATGTATAGTTTTATAAATAGCATTAAGGTTCAAGTAAACACGCTTTACGAAAAGGGAGAACGCAGTCTTACCGATGAAGAAAAGCTGCTGATAATTCCTTTGTTTAAGCGTAAATCAAAACGTACGTTCCCATTTGAAGATATTGCCAAGAAAATAGCAGGTAAGAAAAACTATTGCTATATAAAGAGTGAAGAGGAGAAACCATACAAGTTCAACTATCAGATGGACACCCAGGTTTCTGGTTCTCCTGTAAATGCGCAGTTGGAGGAAATATTTGGCGAAGATTGGCTTAGTGGAGTTTGTGAAGTTTACACACTTTCAAATAACAAAACGCGCTTTCAAATTATGAACGATGTATGGCATGCATTATTCTTCTATGATGACGAGGATAAATTGAAGGAGTTTGCCAAAAATCGTTTGCAGTTGGATGATGAGATAGCAGAGAAGTTTAGCAAAATATCTATCCCCACCGATTATGCAGCTTTGAGTTTGAAAGCGATACGTAAGATAATACCTTATCTGCGAAACTATGGATTAATATACTCTGAAGCAGTCTTTCTGGCGAATCTCGTTGATGTTTTGCCTCAACATGTATGGGGTGTTAAAGAAATGCGAGAGGCTGCTATCGAAAATATTATTGATGTCATGCATTTGTATGACAAAAATAACATAGATGGCATTACGCTCGAGGTGTGTATAAAAACATTCCTTAAAGAAAGGTATCAAGTAAACGATGATGATCTAAAGAAATTATATCACCCATCGATGCTAGATCCTTATCCCAGGCAACGTCCTAATGATGAAGGCGTGTTCCAGCTAGGATCTCCTCGAATTAGTAGTGTTAAGAATCCGATGGCAATGCATTCTTTGTTCCGCCTCAGGAAGGTGGTTAACCTGATGCTCAAAAGGGGATATATTACACCAGATACGAAGATACACATTGAATTTTCGCGCGACTTGAACGATGCCAACAAACGTTGGGCAATACAAGCACAGCAGCGTGAATATGAAAAAGAAAGAGAACGTTGTCGTAAGGAGATCGAGAAGTATATTTCTGCCCCATCTGATACAGATATATTGAAATATCAATTATGGGAAGAACAAAATCATAAGTGCTTATATACTGGTGAGGAGATTCGTATTACCGACTTTTTGGGTGATAATCCCAGATACGACATTGAGCATACTATACCTCGTAGTGCTGGGGGAGATAGTACCAAAATGAACCTCACACTTTGTAGTAGTAGGTTTAACAGAGATGAGAAACAGACGAAACTCCCATCAGAGCTGGCAAACCACGATGAGATTCTGGAACGTATAAAGGATTGGAAGCAGAGATATGAAGAGTTAGATAAGCAAATTCGGAAAATCAGTACCAAGGGAGTTTCGTCTAAAGAGGAGAAGGATGGTAAGATCCGCCGCCGTCACTATTTGATTTTGCAGCGTGATTATTGGCGAGGTAAGTATCAGCGATTCACAATGACTGAAGTTCCAGAAGGTTTTTCTCGTCGTCAGGGCACAGATATCAGCGTTATATCTCGCTATGCACGTATGTATCTTAAGTCTGTTTTCAAACAGGTGTATATAGTAAAAGGAATCGCAACATCCGACTTTAGAAAGATGTGGGGGATACAGGAAGAGTATGCCAAGAAAGAGCGTGTTAATCATGTTCATCATTGTATTGATGCCATAACTATTGCTTGTATCGGTAAGGCTGAGTATGATAAATTGGCAGAATACCGTCATCAGTATGATGACTATTTATTCAAAGGGAAAACCAAGCCAACGTTTGATAAGCCTTGGCCTTCCTTTGTGATTGATATCAAACATATCCAAGATGAATTGTTGATTGCTCATTATGCGAAAGATAACTTGGAAAAGTTTACTAAAAAGAATATTCGTGGAAAAGATGGTAGAATAATCAGAGACAAGTTTGGAAACAAACTACAAATGAAGGGCGATACTTCAAGAAATTCCTTACATAATGATAAATTTTATGGTGCCATCAATCATGAAGGAGCAATAAAGTATGTTTATAGAACAAATATTGATGCTCTTGATGCAAAGTCGATTGGTAATATTGTTGATCCTACTGTTAGAAGTATTATAGAGTCTTCTATAGCTGTTCACGGAAGTTTGAAGGAGGCTATCAATAAAGGTATATGGATGAACGAAGAAAAGCATATACCAATAAAGAAAGTCCGTGTATTCCGCAATGATGTTAAAAAGCCTATCGAACTCAAAGATCAACGAGATTTGTCTGATAAAGATTATAAACAACATTATTATGTGACAAATGATGGTAATTACATGATGCTTATATTTTCTAAACTCAACAATAAAGGTCGCGAAATACGACAACATGTTGTGATTAATAGTTTGGAGGCTGCTGAAGTAATAAAGAGTCATAAGAGGACGCAAGAAGGAAAAGTTGTATGGGATTCGTATTATACAAAAGAAGGTTTTGATTTGATTTATAAATTGAAATCAGGTACGATGGTCCTTTTGTATGAGAATGATAGAAATGAGATTTGGGATCTTGATAAACGTAACTTGCAAAAGCGGTTATATATAATTACAAAGATGAAATATGATGGGAGAATATATATGATGCACCATCAAGAAGCCAGAGAGATAAAGGATTTAGAAGAAAAATCTGGTTCATTTAGGATAAACGAAGAATATCGTCCAATAATCGTTAATAGCTATAATCAGTTTAATGCACTCGTTCAAGGCGTAGATTTCGAAATTAATGATCTTGGTGAGATAAGGAGGTTGATATGATTAAGCAGACATTAATGTTTTCGAATCCTGTTTCTTTGACTTTGAAAGACCAACAAATGGTTATCACATTCAAAGATAACAAGGATATGGTTACACGTCCTATTGAGGATATTGGATTTGTAATTATTGAGAATCCTATGGTCAGCATTACGATACCTCTTCTCAATGCATTAGCAGATAATAATGTTAGTGTTGTGTTCTGTGATAAAAAACAGATGCCTAAAACAATGTTGATGACTCTTGAGGGTAATACAACTCAACAAGAAAGTTATAAATATCAGATTGAAGCATCTGCACCTACAAAAAAGAATGTTTGGAAACAATTAGTTGAGTGTAAAATCAAAAATCAGGCTCTATTATTAAATAAGGTGGGGAAGAATGGTGATGTACTCAAACCATATTATATGAATGTTAAGTCTGGTGATACCGATAACCGTGAAGGAGCTGCTGCACGTGAATATTGGAGTCGTATTTTTGAACCTGGTTTTAAACGTGAACGTGAGGGCGAATCTCCTAACAATCTTTTGAATTATGGTTATACTATTCTGCGTGCAGCAGTATCACGAGCATTGATTGGCTCAGGTCTTTATCCTGCTTTTGGAGTTTTTCATCGTAGCAGATATAATGCCTTCCCACTTGCAGATGATGTAATGGAACCATATCGTCCATTTGTTGACGAAATAGTGTACCATCTGTATTATGATGGTGCAACTACTGAACTAACAAATCAGTCTAAAGGGCAATTGTTAAGGTTGCTATTTGCTGATGTAAAGATAGGTAAAGTTACAAGACCATTAGAAAATGCGTTGTCTTTAACTACAGCATCACTACTGAAAATCTATAAAGGTGAAACGGATAAACTATCATTGCCTATGATAACATGAGTGAAGATCGACTAAATGCATATCGTATTATGTGGCTGTTTGTATTCTTTGATTTACCAGTTGTAACTAAGAAAGAACGCAAAATTGCTGCGACCTTTCGCAAGAACTTGATGAAAGACGGTTTCGTTATGTTGCAATTCTCTGTATACATTCGTCATTGTGCTTCAAAAGAGAGTCAGGCAGTACATATAAAGAGAGTGAAATCAATTGTACCAGAGACAGGTATGGTGAGCATACTTAGTGTAACAGATAAGCAATATGGTGATATAGTAAACTACTGGGGTAAGGAAAAGAAGAAAAAAGTTCCGACCGATCCTTTGCAATTGGAATTTTTTTAGTATTTTTGCAGCAATAATCCACGAAACAAGCCACTTCTTAGGCAATAAAATCTTCGTAAATGCCTGAAATACAGGTCAAAAATCAACCTAGGTTGTGGTTTGATGTAGGAAAAGGATGATATACAACTCGATGATGTCCGACGAGTATTGCCGTCGCGTTGTGGTTTGATGTAGGAAAAGGATGATATACAACTGGGATGCGGTGCTGAACGACCGCCGACCTGTTGTGGTTTGATGTAGGAAAAGGATGATATACAACTGCGTACACTTGCCATCTTTTCGTCGCTCAGTTGTGGTTTGATGTAGGAAAAGGATGATATACAACTCAAATCTAAATTCATAACTCATCAACTAGTTGTGGTTTGATGTAGGAAAAGGATGATATACAACTTTAGAACAAGCGTATGCACGGGCCAGCGGTTGTGGTTTGATGTAGGAAAAGGATGATATACAACGCAGCGCTTTTCGGGCCTAAACGGAAGAGCGTTGTGGTTTGATGTAGGAAAAGGATGATATACAACAAGCCCCGAAATTTGAGAGCTCGCCCCAGGTTGTGGTTTGATGTAGGAAAAGGATGATATACAACAGCAGGCTGCCAATCGAAACCGTATCACGGTTGTGGTTTGATGTAGGAAAAGGATGATATACAACAAGGCTTGGCTTATTCTTGATGTAAGCCAGGTTGTGGTTTGATGTAGGAAAAGGATGATATACAACTGACTAAGGTCAAAATCATTGCGCTGTCTAGTTGTGGTTTGATGTAGGAAAAGGATGATATACAACGTTAAGCAATGAGTAAGCAGTTACGATACGTTGTGGTTTGATGTAGGAAAAGGATGATATACAACCCTCTGTGTCAGCGATGGCCTTGCCGATGAGTTGTGGTTTGATGTAGGAAAAGGATGGTATTTTATTGCTAAATACCTTGCAGGGTCTAGTTTGTAATAACTAAATGATAGCCTCTACCTGTTCAACAAATTCTTTTGAAAGAGGTTGCATTTCTAAAACTTCGTCTTCCGTTACCTCGGCGATGCTGTTATAATCGGCTTTGTGGCGGAGTTGAACCATTTGAGAGAAGAAACGGCATTATATAAGGTTTATGCCATCACGTACCACGTTGTCGTAGAATGGGGTAATGCTGCTGGCATCCCATTCAGCTGTACATAACGGGGTTGATTTAAATATCCTATTTGATGACGGTGCCGCAGGCGAAGGGGTGGAGTTGAGTGGGCATGATGGATTGCATGAGCTCGAAAACATGGTTGCCTGTGCAATGGCTGGTGTAGAACTGCGTTTGGGGATAATCGGTTTTCAGTCTTTGAGCCAAAGCTACAATATCTTCGTCCGATTGCAGACCATCGAGCAGATGGAAACCACCAACAACGGAATGAACGGGCCAAGGACATGCGGCCAGAATGTTCTCCAAACCATTATGGGCACAGCCTGTAAACAGGAGCCCATCTACATATAGAGCTATCTCATGACTGAAGTCGTCGTGTACAAAACCTCCGTTAGCATCCTGAACATAGAGATTCAAATTACCTTTAGGCATCGGATGCGTTTGAGATATATGTGCAATTACTTGTATGCCACCAGCTATCTCGTAGGTGTGATCTATCAAGATAAGTCTGTCGTTGCTTATCTCAGGCCATTCTGTGGTGATGCTATGAAGATTGCCTCGCTTTGAAAAGAATTTGCCGCTCATAGCATCGGGAGAGACTATGATTTTTGCCTGCTGATTGTGCTCTAACAGGTAACGTAAGCCTCCAGCATGGTCACTATGTCCATGAGAAATAAAAACATAGTCAACATCGCTTAGGTTTATTCCTATCTGCTCTGCATTTCTCGTAAACACGTCGCTTGCTCCGGTATCAAGCAGAATCTTATGTCGCTCTGTTTGTAGAAGGATTGATAATCCATGCTCTGTTTCAAGCTCTGGATTGTTCGAACGGTTATCTGAAATTACAGTCCACGTCATGTTAGTCGTTTTCTTCCAGCCACTTGGTGAGTACCTGGCAATATTCCTGGTGAGCATCGATAAAGCATGTGTGGCGCGAGTGGCGGAATAGATGCCATTGGCTGTGGGGGATATGCTCGTAGAGTGAGGCTGCTACAACGGGGGTACAGATGTCGCGTGTGCCGCTACAGATAAGTGTAGGCTGAGAAATCTGGTCTAACTTATCGGTGTATTCGAAGTCTTTCAGACTGCCGAGGGGCTGGTACTCGTTGGGGCCCCAACCATAAAGATAGGCTTCGGCACCAGCGCGCTTAGGACGACGAAGACACTCAGGTGAGTGCTCGTCAACACTGATAACAAACTGCTCAAAATAATGATCGTTTGCCTGCAGATAGGCGGCATCATCCCATTTGCCTGTGGCCTCTGCTTGACGGATGGCTTCCTGATCTTCGTCCGACAGATATTTGATAAGACGGTGCTGCTCGCTGGCCCATAAACTGCTGGAGGCATGGCCCGATGACAGAATGAGCGACTTGATGCCCTGAGGCTGGTGGTCGATTACGTAGGCGATGGCCTGCATGGCTCCCCACGACTGGCCGAGTATATGCACGATATCGAGATGAAGATACTCGCGGATGGCGATGAGTTCATCAATCCATGTCTTCTGTGTCCAAAGTTCTGGGTGCCCGTCGAGATAAGAATTGCCGCAACCTATCTGGTCGTACGAGATAACCTGTCGTCCTGTTTCGGCGATACAGTCGAGCACCTCGAAATAGTTGTGCGTACTACCAGGACCGCCATGCAGCAACAGTAGCGGTGCTTTCTCTGATGCCTCGCCTACTATGCGGTAGTAGGTTTGGTAGCCCATAAACGGCATGTAGCCTTCTGTAATCATATTCTATTCTTCGTCGTTGGATGTGCGAAGTATGATAGAGGTGGCGCCGAGGGTGAACAGGGTGCCATCGCTGATAACGCGGCGCTCTTTGGGAGTGAGCTCTACGTTGTCGATAAAGGTGCCGGTATTGCTGTTGTTATCTTTCAGCGTGTAGCGCAGGCCACCTTTCTTATCGCGACTGACGGTGATGGTACAATGATTGAGATCGACGCTGGGATCGACAGTCTCGAAAGCGGTATTGGCGGGATTACCTTTCTGATAACGACCAATCACATTGTCGCCCATACGAAGGGGAATCACTTGCTTGTAATGGAATACGTTTTCGATGACAACGATTGATCCGCAACCCTGTTCGTTGGCCTGCTCGTCGGGGTTCTCGTCCTTCTGGCGCTCACGAAGTTTGCTCACACCGATACGGATGCCAAACTCCTTGCCGCAGTCGGGGCACTTAAAAACCAACGACTGACCAGCCTCGTACTTGGTCTCGTCGAAGGTGATATACTGGTCGCATTTAGGGCAGCGTACTCTCTTCATTGATTATTTCTTCTCGTTATATTTGTAAACCCAAGCATCTTCCAGACCTTTCTCGTGATTTATCTTCTGGAGCTGGGTGTAAGCGTCGGATTGGTCGGTGTAGTGACCGTAAACGATACGGGTGACATGGTTGTGCACATAAATCTCGGCACCTTTGTAGCCTCGCTCAGCCAGATTGCTGATAAAAATCTCGGCATTCTGCTTGTTAACATGGCTGGCCAGCACAATGCAGTAGCCTTTGCGAGCGCTGTCGGTCTTGATGGCAACGGGCTTGGTTGCTTCGGCCTCAGCAGGCTTGGCGGGCTTAATGGTGTCGAGTATAGCCTCGGCAGTTTTTACTGCGGCAGGCTTGTGTGTATCCTTGCGCTTAAAGTCGATGGCGCTGGTGTTGGTGTCCTTCGAGTTCATCATGCCAAACAATATCTGGTTGTTCAGACTGTTGATGGTACTCTTCATCAGCTCGGTCTTGCCTGTAGGCATAGCCACAAAGAATACTGCCAGCAGGATGGCGGCAACGGCAACGGCGTTGCGAATCCATGAGAATTTGATGCGAACCACATCGGTATCGTCGTCGCTGATGTCAACCAAGTTCTGCTGCAGAACACTGTTAACCTCCGACTCTGGCTTGGGCTCTGGCTTCATCTCAACCACCTTTGCTTCAGGAGCCTCTTCGACACTTTCCGAGCTGACGGTCTTAATCAGTTTCATCTCGAACGAGTTCAAACCATATAGGCTAGGGGTGAGGATACCAGCCTCGCAAGGGGTAAACACATAGTTGCCATCCTCGTTAAGCTCTATTATACCTATATTATTAAGTTCGTATCTACCTTCGTTCTGCAGGGTTTGAGTCAGTTCGTTCACTTCATCCTCAATACGCTGCAATGCCTCTGGGTAGCTGATGTCGTAGGCTTCGATATACGACTGGGCCAGAAGCGAATCATTAATCTTAAGCTGAGGGTTAAAACCTAATGTACGGAGTGGGGGGAGAAAGGCCTGTTCGTCTTCCTCATATCTTGCTTCAACATGATGAGCCATAAAACCGCCTAAACCAGGCACAATCACGCAGTCATTGTCGAGCAACAGTATTTCAATATGTCTATCTAATTCAATCACGGGTGCAAAATTACTGCATTTTTTCGACATAAACAAATAAAAGAAACTTAAAATGCTTGCGAAATTAAAAATTTAGTGTACCTTTGCACAAAAATAATTGTTAACGGTATGAATATTGCTATAGTAGGAACTGGATATGTAGGTTTGGTATCGGGCACATGCTTTGCCGATACAGGTGCAAATGTAACATGTGTTGATGTTGATGAAAAGAAGATTGAACGCCTGAAGAACGGTGAAATCCCCATCTATGAGCCAGGGTTGGACGAGTTGGTAAAGAAGAATGTGGCTGCTGGCCGCTTGAAGTTTACTACCGACTTGGCCTCGGTGCTTGATGAGGTTGAGATTGTATTCTCAGCCGTAGGTACACCTCCCGACGAGGATGGTTCGGCCGATTTGAAATATGTGTTGCAGGTGGCTAAGACCATCGGACAGAACCTGAAGAAGTACGTGGTTGTAGTAACCAAGAGTACTGTGCCTGTTGGTACTGCCAAGAAGGTGCGTAAGGCTATCGAGGACGAGCTGCAGAAGCGTGGCATGGATGTCGAATTCGACGTGGCTTCGAATCCTGAGTTCCTGAAGGAGGGTAATGCTATTAAGGACTTTATGAGTCCCGACCGTGTGGTGGTAGGTGTTGAGAGCGAGAAGGCCAAGAAGACCCTCACCAAGCTCTACAAGCCTTTCTTGATTAACAATTTCCGTGTGATTTTCATGGATATCCCATCGGCTGAGATGACCAAATATGCAGCCAACTCGATGCTGGCTACCCGTATCTCGTTCATGAATGATATTGCCAACCTCTGCGAGCGTGTTGGTGCTGATGTTAATATGGTACGTGCAGGTATCGGTAGTGATACCCGTATCGGCCGAAAGTTCCTGTATGCTGGTTGTGGCTATGGTGGCTCTTGCTTCCCTAAGGATGTGAAGGCGCTGATTAAGACTGCCGACCAGAATGGTTACTCGATGGAGGTGCTGAAGGCTGTGGAGCGTGTGAACGAAAAGCAGAAGAGCGTGCTCTTTGATAAGTTAGTGAAGGCATTTGGCAGCGTGGAGGCCCTGAAGGGTAAGACCATCGCCATGTGGGGACTCTCGTTCAAGCCTGAGACCGACGATATGCGTGAGTCAACAGCGCTGGTAATGATTGCCAAACTGCTTGAGGCTGGCTGTAACGTACGTGTTTACGACCCCATTGCTATGGATGAGTGTAAGCGTCGTATTGGTGAAACGGTGACCTATTGTCGCGACATGTACGATGTGGTGCTGGATGCCGATGCCCTGTTGCTGCTCACCGAGTGGAAGGAGTTCCGCCTACCAGGATGGGGTGTCATCAAGAAGGCCATGAAGCGTCCGCTGGTCATCGATGGTCGTAACATCTTCGACAGCGAGGAGCTCGACGAGAATGGCTTTGAGTATCATTGCATAGGTAAGTAAATGAAGAAGATTTTAACGATATCAATGCTGATGGTTGTTCTGGTGGCTTGTAACCAGAACAACTCATCGACGTTGCCCGACGATAAGGTGGCAAAAGAGATGCTCCAAGGTGTATGGGTTGACGAGGAGAGTGGTAATGTGTCGTTCCGTGTGAGTGGCGATACGCTCTACTTTGCCGATACTACCAGCATGCCTACCTACTTCCGCATCTATCAGGACTCGCTTTATCTGGCATCGGGTACGGCATATAGTATCGTTAAGCATACTCAACACCTCTTCTGGTTTAATAATCAGAATGGCGATTTGCTGAAACTGCAGAAGAGCGACGATGTTGATGAGGCAGATGTTGAGATAGCAGCTCCGAGTGTGCTTACCTATACCCATCAGGTGAAGATCGACTCGGTGGTAACCTATAACGGCAATCGCTACCATTGGTATATCGCTATTAATCCCACCAAGTATAAAGTCACAAAGCGTACTTTTAACGAGGACGGACTGGAAGTTGAGAATGTGTATTACGATAATATCATGCACATTAGTGTCTTCCAAGGTGCACGACAGATTTATTCAAGTGATTTCCGTAAGCAGCAGTACCAAGGGCTGGTGCCTGCCGAATTCTTAAACGATGCCATTCTGGCTAATATGGCCTTTAGCCATATTGATGCCGCTGGCTTGCATTTTAACGCCACCCTTTGTATCCCTGATGGTGCTACTTGTTATATGGTAGAGTCAGCCATCAGTTATACGGGGGCCTTGTCGATGCAGTTGGTAGAGTATTAAGCTTTCTCTTCCAACCAGGCATCGAGCAGCATTCTGGCAATCGATAATTTTTCAGGGATAGTAGGCAGGTTGTCTTTGCGAAACCAGCCGCCTTTGGCTATCTCGCTAGCTTGCAGGTGGATGTCGCCTGATACGTAGTCGGCATTAAAACCAACCATCAGTCCGCAAGGGTAGGGCCAGGGCTGTGAACCAAAGTAGCGGATGTTGGTAATCTTTACGCCAGTCTCCTCGAATGCCTCACGGACAACGGCTTCTTCGAGTGTCTCGCCTGTCTCGACAAAACCGGCCACCAAACCATAAAAATCAGTACGGAAATTCTTGGCGCGAACCAGCAGTACCTCGTCGCCTTTGTGTATCAGCACGATAACTGCTGTGGCCAGTTGGGGCCATATTTCTTTGCCGCATTCGGTGCATTTCTTTGAAATATCGGTATCCATTCGCATGGGGGCGCCGCACACACCACAATACTTGGTGTTGGCATCCCAATACAGTAGCTCCTGGCATTTGCCTGCCTTTTGATACAAGGCTTTGTCAAGCTTATAATAGCTCTGTCGCAGACCGCACATCTCGTAGCGTGGATTGTCGCAAACCGGACTATCGATCTTGTACGTCTTTACTTCAACGCCATCCAGCGGGGTAACGGTCATCACGTTGGTCCAAGGTTTCACCTCAGTGGGCGGTTCTTCCTGAAAAGGGATGGTATAACCGCCATCTGCGGTCTTTTCTAATAGTAAGTCTTCTTTGCAGAATACAAAATAATGTTGTTTCATTTTCCAAACAGTTGCTTGCGGTCTCTTTCGAGAGCTGGTTTTACCCATGCCTCGGGCACAAATTTCCAGTTGTTATTCTTTTGTGGGTCGATAGTGCCCAAACGTTTAATCTCTTCAGTCAGATAGTGGCGCTGATCCAGCTCGGTGTGGAAGAGCACGCGACCCTCGAGCGAATCCTGAGGAATGCCTGCGCCACGGGTCAGCAGTTCGCCACCACCGTTGGCGCGATAGCTGTTCATCACTACCTTATACCATTTCTTCTCGTCGAATGGCTCACCGTTCGACATGCGCAGAATCCTAACTTTCTGTCCGTCGGGTTTGGTCACATCCACCTCATAGTCGATGCCGCAAGCCGAGTCGAAGTTGAACGTATAGTAATGGAATCCTGTGCGCTGCTGGTCTTCTTTAGCATTGTCGTTCAAACGCAGCGCATGGTCGTCGGGCGATGTCATGGTGTTGCACCACATGTCGTACGAGAACTCCAGATGCTTTCTGATTTCCTCGCCAGTCATCTTCAGCACAAACAGCAGGTTCTCAAAGCGGTACAGCTTAAACATATCGGCCTGTGTCACCTCGCCGGCTTCGATAGTCGTGTCGAAAGCCAGTGGCGCATTGAATGAGATATCTGCTTTCGAGATGCTCATCTGCAGATTGTGAATCAGATCGGTGAAAGCCGAGTTGCCAAAGAAACTCTCACGGGTGTAGATGGGATTCTTGAAGTAGCCGATCTTCTGACAGACGAACTGCTTGACCTCATCGATGGTAGGCTGGAAGTGCTTAATCATCTGTCTGTCGATCAACTCGTCGCGCACATTCACAATATTGCCGATAATGTCTTTCTTGGTCAGTTCGCCATCCTGGTAGGTCAGCGTAATCTCCGCCTCGGCCACGTTTTCAACATAGCAAGAAGGGTCAATACACAGCACCTTCTCGCCAGCTTTGTTGGTGACCCACAGATTGTGCACCTGGTGGTCGTGGCCAAAGAAGATGACATCGAAACCGGGCACCTCGCGTGCTACGGCCTCGGTGGCGTCTTCCTCATATTCGGCAGTCTTGATGCCGCCGCTAAAACCAGAGTGGAACAGACCGAAAATCAGGTCGGGCTTCTCCGTCTCCTTCACATACTTCACCCACTTCTTGGCGCAGGCTGTCATGTCCTCAAACTCCATGCCTTTCCAGATTGACTTGTTCAGCCAGTTGGGGATGGCTGGTGTCAGCATGCCGATCACCACAATCTTCACCCCGTCCTTATAGTGAACAGAGTAGGGTTTCAGTCCTGTGTAGATATGCTCGGGGCGCGCTTCGGCGTTCTTATACTCCTCCTTCACGATGTTGGCACCCAGCAACGGACAACGCACTTCGCGAATCCACTTGTCATAAACCTTATGGCCAGGTTCAATGTCGTGATTACCCACTGTCTCAGCATCGTATTTCATGTAGTTAATAACCGAGGCGGCAATGTTCTCATTCTCAGGCATCACATAGTTCGACCAATAAACACATGGCTGACCTTGCAGGATGTCGCCATTGTCTATCAGCAGGAAGTGGTCGTCGCCATACTTCTTGCGCTGCTTTTTGATATAGGTGTTGGCACGCGAAAGGGTTCCCTTAATGGGGCGCTGCTCCATAAAGTCGTAAGGAAAGAAATGCCCATGTACATCGCTGGTTTCAATCACCTTGATTTTGATGGTCTTTTTATCTTTTGCCTCGATGGGTGATATTGATAACAGCATGGAAATCAGTAAGATAGAAATCTTTTTCATTAATTCTCTTATTTTTGCCTGCAAAATTACATAAATATGTTGATATGCCCAAATAATTACATATTTTTTTATTATTTGGCACATTTTTTGCTGGAAAAGTTAAAAAATAAATATTAGGAGGATATTGATTATGGCATTTATTGATTATTACAAGATTTTAGGCGTAGATAAAACCATTGCGCAGAAGGATGTGAAGAAGGCTTATCTGAAACGTGCCAAGCAGTTTCATCCCGATTTGCATCCTGATGACCCAAAGGCTCAGGCAAAGTTTCAGGCTTTGCAGGAGGCTTATGATGTGATAGGCGACCCCGAGAAGCGTAAGAAGTACGACCAGTATGGCGAGCGATGGCGTGAGGCTGAGCAGTTCCAAGGTTTTGGAGGTGGCGGTCAGGCTGGCGGCAACCCGTTTGGTGGTTTCGACTTCAGCAGTTTCCAGGGGGGCGGTGGCTTCTCATCGTTCTTCGAAGATCTGTTTGGGCGCAAAGGACAGCGAGGTGGCGGTTTTGGTGGTTTCCAAGGTTTTGGGGGCAGCAGGCAAACTCGTACACATAGTGGCGAAATGAATGCTAATGTGACGATAGATCTTTACACCGCCATGCTGGGTGGCGAGGTGATTGTAACCCTGTCGAACGGTCAGAAACTGAAGTTGAAAATTAAACCAGAAACGCAGCCAGGCACTAAGGTCCGACTGCGTGGTAAGGGGTATGATAGGGGTGATGGTACCTTTGGTGACCTTATCATTACCTATCAGGTAAAACTTCCGACAAATCTCACTGAACATCAGAAGGATCTTTTACGCCAGATGCTTCAGTAGGAATTCTTCGGCGCGGGTCAGATCCTCGGGCGTGTCGATACCAACCGTTTCGATATCGGTCATACCCACACGGATACGATAGCCGTTCTGTAACCAACGTAATTGCTCCAGGCTCTCTGCTTTTTCCAGACTGCTTTGGGGCAATTTTGTTACTTCGGCCAATACCTCGCGGCGATAAGCGTAAACACCTAAGTGCTTCAGGAATGGGTACTCGCCAAACCACTCGTTGCGCTCCTTGCCTCTGATAAATGGAATCACACTGCGACTGAAGTAAAGTGCGAATCCACGATTGTCGGTCACAATCTTTGGCGAATTGGGATTCTCTATTGCTTCGATCGACTCAAACAGCTTGCCTAATGTGCCAATCTGAGTCTCTGGTGCATCAAACAGGTGCATCAACGTTTCTATCTGCGAGGGCTGGATAAAAGGCTCGTCGCCCTGCACATTGATAATCACGTCGGCATCCGAACCGATTTTCTCGGCAGCCTCTTCGATGCGGTCGGTACCACTCTTATGGTCGGCACGGGTCATCACCGCTTGGCCACCAAATGCTGTTACAGCGTCGAAAATACGCTGGTCGTCGGTAGCTACATATACTTCGTCGAGCACGCTCTTCACCTGCTCATACACTCTCTGAATCACTGATTTTCCGCCCAGTATTGCAAGCGGCTTGCCCGGATATCTTGTAGAAGCATAACGGGCAGGAATAATAGCCATAAACTTCATAACGGGTGCAAAATTACGAATAAGTGAGAAGAAAACCAAATTTTAAAAGTGAAAAATTATATTAATATAT
>OCTX012177375.1_pt1 | contig 16213 bp, 16 predicted proteins | sample 1539691 | NCBI WGS metagenome assembly OCTX01 (sample SAMN02144231, study PRJEB22623) | gut metagenome | biome: sheep rumen | host: Ovis aries | place: New Zealand | reverse complement strand
CAGCCCGGTCGGCCAGGTGTTCCCGCAGGCGGGGGTTCACAATGGTATAGCACACCACGGCCCGGTGCCGCGCCGCTTCTTCCAGCGCTTCGTCGATCTGGTCCTTGTTATTGATGTATGGAACCCGGACTATATCAAACTTCGTTTCCGTAAACTGGCTGGTTGTTGCTTTGATCACAGACTCTGCCGTTCCGCCGATAGAATCTGATAACGCATAGATGATCGGATTCATGCTATCTATGATGACCCACTTCCCTTCCTTCTGCAATGTCTACAAACAGTTTTGTAAAGTTTGTTTTGGTAATACGGCCTACCACTTCATAGTCTTTTTTCTTTTCATCCACACATCTGACAACGGGAAGACTGTCGATCTGATTGTCAATGACTTTGCGTGCGGCGGCAGCGACTGTTGTATCCCCGAACACCATCACCATTTTCGACAGCGGTGTCATGGCCATGACCACAGGTATCGTCTTCATGTCGCCGTTATTATTGGTCGCCAGCTTCAGCAGGTCCTTACGGGAGACCACCCCCACCAGCAGGTTATTCTCATCCACTACGTATACGGAGCCTACATCTGCCACAAACATACTGATAACGGCTTCATATGCGCTTTTCGTGTTCTGGATCACGACCGGCTGGGACTGGATATCGGAAACCACAATATTAGTGACCTCTTCCGTCAGTAAGCCCAGCGTACTTTTGCCGGTAAAGTAATACCCCACTTTCGGACGGGCGTCAATCATACCGCTCATGATCAGGATCGCCAGATCGGAACGCAGCGCCGCCCGCGTTACACTTAACTTATCCGCAATACGCTGTCCGGTGATAGGTCCTTCAACCCGGACGATTTCTGCAATCTGTTTCTGTCTTGACGTTAAGCCCATTTCTTTGTCCTTTCAAGCGTAAACGCTACCCGGTCACTGTACTGCTGAAAACGTGGAATACTGTATATTTTTTGCGTTTCAGGCTACACCTGAAACAATATAGCTGTAATACATCAGACAATTATTATACACTGATTATATTTCTTTTTCATAATTTTGTAAACTATTAAGATTCATTTCATCCTATATAGAGGATACGTCTAATAGATACGTCAAAACCAAAAACAGTCTGTCTTTAGATTCCCGCCTGTTCCCGTAATGCGGCGGCCTTGTCCGTATGTTCCCAGGGAACGTCAATATCCGTACGGCCCATGTGCCCGTATGCCGCCGTCTGTTTATAAATCGGACGGCGCAGATCCATGCTGCGGATGATGCCGGTGGGGCTCAGGGAGAAGTTTTTCCGTACCAGCTCCGCGATCCTGTCGTCCGCGATCACACCGGTACCAAATGTATCGACTAAAATGGAGACAGGCTGGGCCACGCCGATCGCATATGCCAGCTGGATCTCACAGCGTTTTGCCAGTCCTGCTGCCACAATATTTTTGGCTACATAACGGGCCGCATAGGCTGCAGAACGGTCTACCTTGGAAGGATCCTTACCGCTGAAGGCGCCGCCTCCGTGGCGGGCCATGCCGCCATACGTATCCACGATGATCTTGCGTCCGGTCAGGCCGCTGTCGCCCTGGGGCCCGCCGATTACAAAACGGCCGGTCGGATTAATGAAATATTTGGTGTTCTCGTCCAGCAGTTCCGCAGGCACAACTTCTTTGATAACTTTCTCGATCATGTCCTTGCGGATCTGCTCCTGGGTCGCATCGGGATCGTGCTGTGTGGAAATTACAATGGTATCCACCCGTACCGGTTTTTCATCTTCATACTCTACCGTAACCTGGGTTTTCCCGTCAGGACGGAGATAGGTCAGGGTTTTATTTTTGCGGACTTCGGTCAGACGGCGGGCCAGCTTATGGGCCAGTGAGATCGGAAGCGGCATCAGTTCCGGTGTTTCATCGCAGGCGTACCCGAACATCATGCCCTGGTCGCCGGCGCCGGTTTCATCTTCCGCAGCGGAGCCTTCTTTGGCTTCCAGTGATTTGTTCACACCCATGGCAATATCACCGGACTGTTCGTCAATGGAAATCAGGACGCCGCAGGTGGATCCGTCAAAACCGTATTTCGCCCGGTCATACCCGATGCCCAGCACGGTATCCCTGGCAATTTTGGGAATGTCTACAAAACAGGTAGTGGAAATTTCCCCTACAATATGGATCTGGCCGGTAGCTACTACCGTTTCACAGGCAACCCGCCCTTCCGGGTCTTTTTCTAAAATCGCATCCAGGATCGCGTCAGAGATCTGATCGGCAATCTTATCCGGATGTCCTTCCGTAACAGATTCAGAGGTAAATAATTTGCGCATGTTCGCTTCTCCTTTCAGGCTGTACCCCGGACTACTGGCCTGCCCGGGTATAAATCAACATTCTTTTCATCATTTTTTCTGTTAACAAAAAAAGATGCCCTCGCACACGTGAGAGCATCTGAATCTGCAGAACAGTTCTCATCTTGCGATTTCTCGTAAGGATTTAGCACCGTTTGACAAAGCAATGGTTGCTGCGGCTTCACTGGGCCAGTTCCCTCCGCCGCTCGTGATGAGCTTTATTCAATTATCGGTATTATTATAACAGAAAAATCCTGTAATGCAACCGGTTCACACGAATTTCACACCGTCAGCGGTTCCGTTTTTCCATAACCCGGTCTAACAGGATGGACGCCACTTCATCCTTGGAAAGGATCTGCAGCGCTTCCACCGTTCCATCCGGATATAAAAACTTGACAATGTTGGTGTCCGTATTAAAGCCGGCGCCTTTCAGGGATACATCATTGGCGACGATCATATCCAGATTCTTCTTTTTTACTTTATTGGCCGCATTTTCCAGCAGGTTTTGTGTTTCTGCCGCAAAGCCTACCAGGAACTGCTGTTTCTTCATACCGCCAAGGGTCTTTAAAATATCCGGATTCTGGTCCATCACAATGGTCATCCCGTCTTCCGGATGGACCTTCTTGATTTTCTGGTCCGCTACCGAGCGGGGTTTGAAATCGGCAACCGCCGCCGCTTTGATAACGATATCCGTATCCGGATACACGGCGAGACAGGCATCCAGCATCTGCTTCGTGGTTTCCACGCGCACCACCTTTGCATAGGGCGGCGGCGTCAAGGCGGAAGGCCCGGTGATCAGGGTCACGTCCGCGCCCCGCAGCAACGCCTGCCTGGCAATGGAATATCCCATCTTCCCGCTGCTCCGGTTTCCCACAAAGCGCACCGGGTCAATGGGCTCCCGCGTACCTGCTGCGGTGACCATCACCTTAAGGCCGCGCATATCTCCTTCACGCTGTGCAAGAAAACGTTCCAGATAGGCAATGATCTCCGGCACTTCCGGGAGCCTTCCCGCGCCAGTTGTGCCGCAGGCCAGTTCCCCGCTGCCCGGTTCCATGACCGCTATACCGCGGCCTGCCAGGGTCTTCAGGTTTTCCTGTGTCGCCACGTTTTCATACATACCTGTGTTCATAGCGGGACATACGATTTTCGGACACGGGGCTGCAAGGATCACCGTACTCAGCAGGTCATCCGCCAGCCCGCAGGCCATTTTGGCAAGAATGTTTGCCGTCGCCGGCGCTACCAGCAGCAAATCTCCCCAGTTGGCCAGCGCAATATGCTCTACATTAAATTCATCCCGGCCGTCCCACATGGAAACAGCGCATTTATGTCCGCTGATTTCGGCAAAAAGAAGAGGGGAAACAAATTTTGCCGCATGCTCTGTCATCACGACACGGACCTCTGCCCCCTGTTTACGCAGTTTGCTGACAAGATCGACCGCTTTATAGATAGCGATACCGCCGGTTACCCCAAGTACAATCTTTTTTCCTTTAAGCATATTATTTCTCCGTTATTTTTTGCGGGTGTAGGTTATTTTTCTCTCACCGACTTCTTTCAGCGCGATGCTGACTTCCTTTTCCCCGACTTCTTTTTCTCCCTGGGACTTCCCCGGCTTTGTCAGCTCACGTGCCCGTTTGGCTGCCAGAATCGCCAGGGTGTATTTACTGTCTACCATTTCCGCCAACTTATCGATAGAAGGATCTACCATGCTCATTGTTATCTGCCTCCTGTAAATAATTACTCCGCTTTACCCGGATTGATGATCTCGTCCACAATAAAATATGTCCGGCCGGCACGGTACCGTTCTGCTTCCAGCAGGGTCAGTACACGGGCAGCCGCTTTTTCCGCCACATCGTTTACGATAATATAATCATACTTGCTGGCATATTTCAGTTCGCTGCCTGCTTCTTTCAGCCGTTTCTCTATAACAGCCGGTTCGTCTTTGCCCCGCTTATAGATCCGCGCCCGCAGCTCCTCCAGCGACGGGGGCGTAACAAACACAAACACCCCGTCCGGAAACACTTTTTTGATCTGGAGCGCGCCCTGGATATCTATCTCCAGCAAAACGTCCCTGCCTTCGTTCAGTAAATTCATCACGTAAGGTTTCGGCGTCCCGTAATAATTCCCGTATACCTGGGCATACTCAAGCAATTCGCCCCGGAAGATCATGTTCTTGACTTCTTCAACGGTTTTAAAGAAATAGTCCCTGCCATCCACTTCCCCTTCCCGGGGCGCACGCGTCGTAACGGAAACCGAGTAGGCAAGTTCCGGCAGTTTTTCCCTTAATATACCGCAGATGGTCCCCTTCCCTGCACCGCTGGGACCGGACACCACCAGCAGCAGTCCCTGGGGCACTCTTGGCTTCTTCTCCGTCATGGCTCTGTTTCCTCCGTTTCGGAATCAAAACGATTCGCAACTGTTTCCGGCTGTATCGCAGACAATATTACATGGCTGCTGTCTGCTATGATAACGGCCCGGGTCTTTCTTCCGTATGTCGCATCGATCAGCAGCCCCCTGTCCCTCGCCTCGGAAATAATGCGTTTGACCGGCGCCGATTCCGGGCTGATCACCGCGACGATGCGATTGGCAGAAACGATATTGCCAAAACCGATATTGATCATCTTAATACCCATAACTGCTCCTGTTCATTATCATTCAATATTCTGGACCTGTTCCCGGACTTTTTCAATCTCGGCTTTCACATCCACCACGGTTTTTGCCAGTTCAAAGTCATTGGCTTTGGACGCAATCGTATTGGCTTCCCTGTTGAATTCCTGCACAAGGAAGTCAAGCTTGCGCCCCACCGGCTGTCCGCTTTCCAGAATCACACGGAACTGCCGGATATGGCTTTTCAGCCGTACGATTTCCTCTGTGATGGCTGTCCGGTCCGCAAAAATGGCAACCTCCTGCAGCACACGGTCCGGATCGGCTGTGATCTTTTTGTCAGCCAGCAATGCATCCAGCCTTTCGCTCAGTTTTGCCTGATATTCCGCCACTACCTGCGGAGAACGCTTTTCGATTTCCAATACGTTATTTTCAATTAACTCCAGCCGTTTGCGGAAGTCTGCTGCAATATGATTGCCTTCTGCCTCCCGCATGGCTACCAGCGCTTCCACCGCCTGATCCACAGCCTGTTTGATTTTGGGCCAGTAAGCGTCGCAGTCAAACAGCCCTTCTTTGGCTGTAATCACTTCCGGGCAACGGGCCAGATACAGGATCTCTGCCTGCTCGCTGATGGAAGGAGACGCGATGCCGATCGCCTGCCCCACTTCCTGCAGCGCTGCATGGTACGCAGCGGCCAGCGATTTATCCACGGTAACATTCACTGCGCCCTGATCCGTATATCTGGCTGTTACGAAAACATCAATACGGCCTCTGGATACAGAAGACAGAATCGTTTTGCGGATCCTGTCTTCCAGCGGGTTCAGAAAATGGGGTAAACGGATTGCCGTTTCATTGTAACGGTGGTTGACAGATTTGATCTCCACCGTAACAGAAAAGTTTTCTTCTTCATAACATCCCCGGCCAAAACCGGTCATGCTTTTGAGCATTCTATTGGCCTCCTGTCTTAACGGATCGCCGCCGGGTCCACATCAAAGCGGCGCTCTCCGCAATATTTATCCGCAATCAGCACCGTATACGGCTGTGCCGGATTGAACTGGGAACTGTCGAAATAATACTGCATTTCAAGAACCGCGACCTTTTCCGTCTTTGCATCATTCTCCGGTTTCTTTTCATTTACCGTCAGCTGCTTCCCGTCGTCCGGTTTCGCTGCCGGGCTTTCCTTTTTCTCGTACCGGTTGATCATTTCATGGTGCAGATAAATGGACGCGTAGGGCGCAAGGTTCGTTTGCCCCTGTACAAGCCTTACGGTATATTCGCCTTCCTGCAGTACAACGGGGGTATTCAGCCTGGCTCCGATCAGCGTGATACCGTCATATTCCTGAATTGCTTTCTTTATGTCTGCCAGTTCCGGGACACGTGATTCTTCCACCTTGTCCCTGGTATGGATTACGGCTAAAAGATACGGGGTATAGACAAAAATGCTTTCTTTTTGCCGGTAGGGGTTCTTCTGGTTCTTTTCCGCTACCAGCCAGGGATCTACCAGCTGGTACAGCGTACGGTTTTCCTGTTTGCCGTTTATTCCATACTGGATCGCCTGCTTCATATTTTCATCCGTCATGGGAGTGAGCGCAAAACATTGGGACAGAAAACAGCAAAACAGTATTGTTAAGAAAACTTTTTTCATTCTGATTCCTCCGAAAGATATTTTGTATGAAATATGATATACTTGAAAAGAAATACAGAAACCGTACCGATATTATAAACCATTGTGAAAGCGAAAGCAACCAAACCCCTTAAGAAAATAAGAGAAAAAGGAAGATAAACCATGAATCTGGAAGGTATAACCTTATATGCGCTGACAGAGTATCTGAAACAGGAAATTACCGGAAGCCGGATTTACAAAATCGGTATGCCTTCCGGCCGCTCCCTGTATTTTTCGCTGAAGCGGGAATATGATACGCTCCACCTGATCATTGACGTAAATGCCGCCGCCCCCTCAATCCGTCTTGCAGACAAAGCGCCAGACAATCCACCGGAACCGCCGGCTTTCTGTATGCTGTTGCGGAAACATCTGGAAGAAGGGATCATAACCCAGGTCCGCCAGTACGGCCTGGACCGTGTCATCGAACTGGAAATCAGCCTGCTGGGACGGAACAGCCAGATTATCACAAAACAGGTCATCGTTGAACTCGCAGGCAAAAATTCCAATCTGGTTTTTGCGGAAAACGGGAAAATCCTGGACAGCATAAAACATGTCAGCCCTGTCATGAATTCCGTTCGCGTCATCCAGCCCGGATATGACTATAACCCGCCGCCGCCTCAGGCAGGCCTGGATATCCTGACCGCCTCAGCAGAAGCAATCGTGGCAGCCATTCCCGATGAAGTGACCTCTTCCCTGTGGAAACCACTGGTCAAAGAAACCACCGGGATCGGCAAAGCTTCGGCTTTACAACTGCTCTGTGCGGCAAAGATCCCGTTAAACGCCACCTACCTCACCCCCATGGACCGGAACCGTCTGGCCTCTGTGATTGGCGCGTTGCAAAAGATTGTATCAGAAGAACGGGCAGCACGTTCTTTTACTGCCATCATCGCCGCAGACAACCAGTGCCAGACTATCTTCCCCTATCCGGCCGCCTATGTACCGGAAGGATGCCGCAGCGAAACGTTTCCCGGTATTAATGAAGCCCTGGGTTACGCTGCCCGCTTACAGCCGGCAAAGCTCCCCGAGCAGGATCAGTTACGGAAGGCCGTGCAGTCTGAAATTCGAAAAACAGAAAAAAAGATCGGCGCGCTTACACAGGATCTGGCTCTGTCCAACGACGCGGACGCCTGCCGCATAATTGCCGACAGCCTGATGGCGGCCCTGTACCAGATCCAAAAGGGAGCGGTTTCCTGCACCGTATCCAATATTTATGACGGAACGCCCCTGCAGGTCACGTTGTCCCCTGTGCTGACCCCTGCCGAAAATGCGCAAAAATACTATAAAAAATATAATAAACTGAAACGGGCCCAGGAAGAAGTGGCCCATCAGTTAGCGGAAGCGACAGATATGAAGACCTATCTGGAAAGCATAGAAGAAAGCCTGCATTTCGCCACCACCCGGCAGGAGACAGAAGAGATTAAAGAAGAACTGCAACATGCGGGTGTCCTTCCGGTTCCCAGACGGAAAATGAGACCCTCAGGGAAATCTTCTCCCCTTCATATTGTTTTCTCCGAATCTACTGAGATTTATATTGGTAAAAACAACCGACAGAATGACGAAGTGACTTTTAAAACCGGTACGGGAAATGACCTCTGGCTGCACGTGCAGAAAATCCCCGGCAGCCATGTTTTACTGAAAACCTCCCTGCCTGAACCCGAGCCGGAAGCATTGGATGCTGCGGTACAGCTGGCCGCCTGGTTCAGCAAAGCCCGTGGCGGCAGCCAGATACCCGTAGACTGCGTTCCCCGCCGGTTTGTTAAAAAGCCTTCCGGCGCCAAACCGGGTTTTGTCATTTTTACAAACCAGAAAACCTTTTATGCAACGCCTGATGAAGAATATATTAACAACCTCTTACAAAATTGCTCAGCAAAATGACCGTAAAGGCGAATCGTCATAAGCGTATCTCACGGTTATGCAACTACAAGCCGGTCGTCTGGGCCCGTATGCAAAAGCCGCAGTATTCAGAATAAGCTTCCTGAATACTGCGGTTTTATTTATAAAAATACAACAATTAATGTTTGGCCACTATCAGCCGGCTCAGTTTTCCGTCCGTCAGTTGCATGAACTGATTGTAGGCATGTTTATGGTCCGGCGTAGGATCGAACCGCATGATGATGAACCGCGGATCGGTGTGATCGTCTAACGAAGCAAGCTTGCCTTTGTAGCATTCCAGCAATTCCGCTTTTGTCATGCCGATTTGTATGCCACTGGCCGTCTTATATCCGTTCCCTGTCATGTAATACGCGTCCGGTCCGTAGGAAGGAGGCAAAGGCTTCCCATACGTTTCCCCGTGGTCCCGGATCTCATTAAATACAAGGCCCGAATATTTAAACTCTTTTAACCCGGCTGTCTGTTTCCTTTCGATAGGATCGCCCAGTATTTCTTCAATTTCTTCCCAGCGGCAGCCGATGCCGACCCCCATCACCGGATCTCCTTTGATTTTCGGGGCCACCGCGGCTTTCAGCCATTCGACATGATCCTTGTTCAGCGTCTTCCGTATTTCTTCCGTATCTGCCTTAAATTTGGCATCTGCCTTTCCATACTTCTCGCCCAGTTCTTTCAGCTTCGCATCTACCTGTTGTATCGCCGCTTTGTGCCGGGGGGACAGTTCGGAAATAGCTTTATCCAGCGCTTCCCCTTCCAGCCCTTCCGGGATCCGGATCTGCTGCGCCAGCTTCAGTTCTTCCAATATCGCCGCTTTTTCTTTATTAAACTTTTCTTCTTCCCCGCAGCCTGCCGAAAGGAACGCTGCCAACAGTAAGAGTAACACGACCGGGAACAGCAGCCTGCGCCGGAATCTGATCGAACACTTCATGCGATCCAACCTTTCAAGGTGTTTTGAGAATTACAAACCGGAACCCTGTTCCCGGTTATACTTCTTCTCCTGACGGAGCCGCTTTATGAGGCATCAGGTTTACCCATTTCACAAACTCATCCTGGTCCAGCTGGACGACAAAGCGCAACCCGTTTTCCAGTTGGGCGGCAACGACGTGTTTCGTCTTGCTGTCCCCACCGAGGATGGCGCCGGCCAACGCGCCTAATGGGCCAAAGATCGCAAGTCCCACAATGCCCCAGCCAATGCTGAATTTCTTTTCGTTTTCCTGTGTCACTTCTTCATAAAACGAAATATTGTCTTTGATACCGATTTTTTCCGAAGAGAAGATACCGGTAGAAACATTTAACACAAAATCATTGCTCAATAAACCCGGAGCAATCAGTTCCGCCCTCACTTCTTCCTGCTGGTTGTCGGTACCGCCTAAATATTTTGCCATATTGAGATATCCTCCTTTACTGCCTTACATTGTCAGGTTCATTAGTACGCTCTTTTATTATACGCCTGCTGTAACATGATTATTATAGCATCATCAGCCGTTTTATTTCTTGACTTTTATGTGAAAGATTTTTACGAACCGGATATTACACGCTGACATCTTCGTTATGCGAGAGGCGGAAGAATATTAACAGGGACACGATGGAAGTCAGGGTCAGGATCGTAGAGTATGCCGCGGCATTGCCGAAATTACTGCGGATGACCTCTGCGTAAATCGCAACTGTCAACGTACTGGTGCTGCTGGTATATAAAATGATGCTGGAACTTAATTCGCTGATCAGGGTGATCCAACTCATAATAGCGCCGGCCAGTACGCCCGGAAGCATCATGGGCACCATGATTTTACGGAAGGACTTAAACTCACTGGCGCCAAGGCTGATCGCCGCTTCTTCCACACTGGGCGAAATCTGTGAAATGATCGCCGTGCTGGACCGGATCGTATAAGGCATACGCCGGATCGTCAGGGAAATGATGATAATCAGAGCTGTACCGGACAAAACCAACACCCCTGAGTTAAAGCCGGACAGCAGCGCAATACCTAACACAGAGCCCGGAATAATATACGGGAACATGGTCAGCGTATCCAGGATATTTGTCAGCAGGGACGGTTTCCGGGCTGTAAGATACGAGATCAGGATACCCAGAACTACCACGATGCCGATTGCGCACAACCCAAAAGCATAGGTATTGAAAATCGATATGTTATCCTTTGAGAACAGCGTGTTCTCGTAGTTCATCAACGAGAACTTCCCGGTATATACCGCGCCTCCCACTGTTTCCAGGAAAGATGTAAAGATAACGGTCAGCTGGGGAAGCATGGCGATAAACGCTACGCCGAACACAAACAGATAGGCAAAGAATTTCTGGCTGCCTTTCGCCTGTACCGGCTGCATGGGCTTTAATGCCGTCATCGCATAGGAATAACGTTTTGCTACCATGCGCTGCAGGAAGAACAGGAACAGGGTAATTACAACGACGATTACGCACAGGGCCGCCGCAAAATGGTCGTCCGTACTGACTTCGCCCATGAACTGGGTATAAATCAATACAGGGAACGTCTTAAACCCTTCCCCGATCAGCATGGGCGTACCGAAATCCGAGAACACCCGCATAAACACCAGCAGGGAACCTGCCAGCAGGGACGGCATGACCAGCGGAAGGATGATCTGCGTCACACGCTGGAACGCATTGCAGCCCAGGCTTTCCGCCGCTTCATTCAGGGAGCTGTCAAGATTCTTTAACGCGCCGGAAACATACATGTAAATCAAAGGAAATGACTGCAGCGAAAAGACAAGGACGATACCTGCAAACCCGTAAATGCCTCCGAACTGGATGCCGAACAGGCTGTTGATCAGCTGCGTGATAAACCCGTTGCGCCCCAGCAGCTGGATCCATGCATAAGCGCCGATGAAAGGAGGCGACAAATAAGAGATTACAATTAAAATATTGACATATTTGCTGTAAGGGATTTTAAAACTGCGCAACACATATGCCATGGGCAGACCGATAATGGCCGCCAGCAATGTCGCGCAAACGGTTACCTTGAAACTGTTGACCAATGTGCTCCAGTAGAATTTGCGCCCGAAAAACTTTGTAAAGTAATCAAAGGTCAGCGCGTGGGTCTCGGGATCGACCACACTCTGATACATGATCAGAAACAGCGGGTACACTACAAACAAAAGGAAAAAGCACAGTATCGCCAGCGTAAACCCGGTCCAGATGTTCGGCTTCTTCATGCGTCCTCACCACCAATTCGCCTGCCGTTTATATCTTCTGTCTGAATGATCAGCGACTGCATCCCGTCTTCCGTAAATACATTGATACGTTCCGGTTCAACCCGCAGTTTAACAGCTGTATGATTGGGAATGATCCGTCCCACATCCGAAGGTGTGATCACTTCCACCTCCTGCCCGTCGGACATGGTCAGGAAGTAATGGGTCGATATCCCCAGGAATACGCTGTAATTGACCACTGCGTCCAGACCTTCCCCGTCCATATGTACGGTAAATTCTTCCGGGCGGACGGCAACCGTTACGGGGATGTCTGCTGTTCCGGAGGCACCGGCATATTTTGCAACAGCAGCTGCGTCCAGCGTTTGCATGGGAACCTGGTATTTCCCAAAGGAAAGGATATGCTGCGCGCCGCTTTTCCTGACAACAGCCTTAAAAATATTTGACAGACCGATAAACGTCGAAACGAAACGGTTGGCAGGCCGCTGATAGATGTACTGGGGAGACCCTACCTGCTGGATAACGCCATCGTTCATGACGGCAATACGGTCGGAAACCGCCAGGGCTTCCTCCTGGTCATGGGTCACATATACGGTTGTGATCCCCACCTGCTGCTGGATGTTTTTAATGGCATTACGCATTTCCACCCGTAATTTCGCATCCAGATTGGATAACGGTTCGTCCATAAGCAGCACCTGGGGATGGATTACGATAGCCCTGGCCAGTGCAACGCGCTGCTGCTGGCCGCCGGACAGCTGTGTAGGCATCCGGTCTTTCAAATGCCCGATCTTGACTACATCCAAAATCTCAACAACAGACTTTTCAATTTCTGCTGCAGGAACATTCCGCTGCTTTAAACCAAAGGCCACATTATCGAAAACAGACATGTGGGGGAAGATTGCATAATTCTGAAACACCATGCCCATATTGCGTTTGTTGACCGGGATGTTGTTAATTACCTTATTGTCAACCTTTATCGCCCCGCCCTCAATGGAGTTAAAGCCGATGATCATACGCAGCAATGTAGTTTTGCCACAGCCGGACGGACCCAATAACGTAAAGAACTCCCCCGGATGGATTTTCAGGGACAGACCGTTGATAACCGTGGTATCCTCATATTTTTTTATGACATTATCTATATCAATGGAAACACTCATCAGAACTCTCCTTTGTATAACAAAATGGCGCCAATTCATCTATTGGCGCCATTCATAGCTTCAGCACAAATTGATTACGGAATGACCCCGTACTTCCTTATGCCGTTTTACAGTTACATAGATTTTTCCAGATGTTTGGTGAATTCTTTGGTAAATTTTTCTTTGTTTTCGGAAACCCATTTTTCGTTGAACTTCGGGGCAATTTTGATCTTGCTGGCCGGAGTCATATAATCCGCCAGTTTGGCATTTTTACGCAGCGGACGAACCGTTAACGTGGTGCCAACCAGGTTCTGGATCTTTTCGCTCAGCATATAATCCACAAACTTTTTCGCGTTTTCGGGATGCTTGCAGTTTTTGATGATCTGCACGGATTGCGGTGCATACAGAGCGCCTTCTTTCGGGAACACAACTTCAACCGGAGCACCGCTCTTGACCAGTGTCGCAGCCGGATCTTCCCAGGTCAGGCCGACAATATATTCGCCGCCTGCCACGCCTTTATAAACCTGGCTGGAGCTGTTCATCATCTTGCCGTTCAGCTGTTTCAGGAACTTGTCACAATAATCCCAGGCCTCTTTACTGAAGGGATCGCCGTTACCCATATCATACAGCATAACAACCAGGGACTGGAATGCCGAAGAGGAGTTTACCGGATCGCCGAACGCGATTTTATCTTTCAGTGCCGGATTCAGCAGATCGCCAAAGCCTTCAATCTTCATATCGCCCTTCATCTTCTTATTTACGACCATAACCGTCGGATCGGAAAATGCAGGTGTGAAGAATTTTGTTGTGTTTCTGAATTCATCCATCATGTTCGGATCTTCTTTGGAAACATATTCCTGGAAGAGTTCTTTTTTAGATGCCAGCATGGCTTCGCTGCCAGCCCATAAAATATCGCCCAGCGGATTTGCTTTTTCCGATGCGACACGTTTCACAACTTCCCCTGTGCCTGCCACTACAACATTAACTTTTATGCCTGTATCTTTTTCGAAATTCTTGATTACCGCGTTGTTCAGGCTTTCACTGCGGGCAGTATATACAGTCAGTTCTTTGGCCGCATTATCTGCTTTCGGAGCCTCAGCCTTTTTGTCTCCGCCGCCGCAGCCGCTGAACAACATGGACAGGGACAATAATGCTGTTGCTAAAAATGCTACTGATTTTTTCATACTCTCTTCCTCCCATTTTTAACAAACATTGTAACTTGCATCTGTTACGAACCGCAAGTCCTGTATAATTCGATTATAACACTTCAACGCCAATATCTCAATTACTAATTCAAATAAAAAGCAGCCCGTATCTATGTAAAAGTACAGGCTGTTTTATATATTCTCTATTTTATTTATTCTTTGAACTCGCATTTCAGGTGTTGGCGTTCCGGCATCAGCTTATACTTAACCCGGGGGTATCCTACCATCATGCAGCCAACCAGTTTCTGTTTCGACGGGATCCCCACCAGATCCAGCAGCGGTTTGTATCCGGCAATACCGCAGGCCTGGATGAACCCGGCAATTGTCGTTCCCAGACCAATGGCCGGTGCAAACAGTTCCGCGTAGGCAAGGCACTGCTCGCTGTTGCTCACCCCTGTCACATTCAGGCGCCTCGTTGATACAAAAATGAGCATCGGCGCATTGCGACCGATAATATCAACGTTTTTTTCATGAAATGTATGCAATACGGCTTTGAAGTACCGTTTGTTTACCGTTTCCTTTTCCACTTCTTCCGCCATCCACTCCGCAGTCGTCCTGCGGATCGCAGCCAGCGTATCCGGATTGGAAATTACCGTAAAATACATGCTCTGACTGTTGCCCGCGGTGGGTGCGTACCGGCAGATATCCAACAGTTTTAACACCTCTTCCTGCTTCGGCGGCTGCGGTTTGAACAGGCGCACGCTGCGGCGGGACCGCAGAAAGTCATAGGCCTGCTTTTCCGAAATAATCGATGCAGGAGCCGGAACCATTTCTTCCCGCGGTGTATATTTATTATCCATAGCTCCCGTGGGACAGATGGCAACGCAATGACCGCAGCTCATGCAACCGCGGTCTACATTACATTCCGGGCCATTTTCCCCCATATCCAATATACATGCCGGGCAGTCTGCTACACACAGACCGCATTTTATGCACTTATCCCGGTCAACACGAAGTAAATCCAAAACAGGCACCTGAAAGAACCCCCAATACTGTTTGATAGTTTTCTGCCATCCAATAAAAGGCACAGTTGTAATTGACAATCGTTCCTATCGTAATTGTCCAAAAACAATACAGCGAAAAATATATTTTACATTATACCACAAATCAAAAGAAAAGATAGTCTTGAATTCTAATTTAAATATTATAATCGGGAACAGATTGCATCTGCAACCCCAACAGACCGGATTCGCCATTTCCTCTTCAGCAAAAAACTCAGGATTTCCAGTGAAAAATCCTGAGTTTTTAACCATGTTTAAACCTAAATTACCGCCTATTTGCCTGCTCGCTGGTCAGCTTGTACATCAGCGCATTGCAGATGGCCGCCGCAACATTGCTGCCGCCTTTGCGGCCCACAGCTACAATATACGGCACACCGCTGGCCATAATGATTTCTTTGGACTGGACCACGTTGACAAATCCTACCGGCACGCCGATGACCAACGCCGGTCTGATCTTGCCTTCCCTGACCAGTTCGTCCAGGCGTACCAGCGCCGTCGGCGCGTTGCCTACTGCAATGATTACCGGTCCTTCCAGCGTAGCTGCTTTCTCCATGCAGGCAGCCGCCCGTGTGCTTCCCGCCTCTTTTGCGCGGGCCGCCACATCCGGGTCGCTCATGAAGCAGACAGCATTGCCGTTCAGTTTGGCCAGCGCGGCTTTATTGATACCCGTCTGGGCCATCTTGGTATCTGTAACAATCGTAAAGCCGCCCTTCTTCATGATTGCCAGCGTATCTTCCACCACATTGTCACTGAACCGTAACGTACGCGCATAGTCAAAATCCGCTGCGGTGTGGATGCAGCGCTTGATAATGCTTTCCTTGTCCGGATCCAGTTTTAATTCGCCTAATTCTTCAGAAATAATTTCAAAACTGCGTTTTTCAATATCCATCGGCAGCACATTTTCCAGATTCATAACGATTCCTCCTTTACCTTACTTTTCAATGCCTTCCCGGGCCGGTATTCCTTTATCGAACGGATGCTTACGCTTGCAGACTTCGGAGACATAGTCAGCCAGTTCCAACAACTCCGGCGAAGGGTTACGGCCTGTCATGACCACTTCCAGATGTTCCGGTTTGTGTTTCAGAAAATCAATGAGCAACGCTTCATCCAGCAGGCGGGTACCGCAGGCGCCGATCACTTCATCCAGCACCAGAAGATCGGTTTCTTCTTTACTGCAGTATGATGCCAGTTCCCGGATAAAATCGTTATGGCTTTGCAGCACTTCTG
>OCTX012136180.1_pt1 | contig 16214 bp, 15 predicted proteins | sample 1539691 | NCBI WGS metagenome assembly OCTX01 (sample SAMN02144231, study PRJEB22623) | gut metagenome | biome: sheep rumen | host: Ovis aries | place: New Zealand | reverse complement strand
CTCTCCCACAAAGAGCCTCGTCAAGGACCACTTCATTCAACTCTGCATCGCAGGCTGGATCGCCTCGTTCTTTGTGATTATCTATTTGTAAGTTAAATAATCGCAAAATATAGATAGAATTTGCTTTTATTACGAATATAATTATTATATTTGCAATAAAATTGATAACTTGTTATGGAAGAGGCTGTTGTGATCAATCCATTTGTAGTAGGAAAGTACCTGTCAGACAAGTATTTCTGCGATAGGTCTGAGGAAACTGCATTTCTGCGCAAACAGATTCAGAACGGACGCGATGTGGCATTAATCTCGCCTCGTCGTATCGGAAAGTCTGGGCTGATTCAGCATTTCTTCAATCAGCCTGATTTTAAAGAGCAGTATTACACATTCTTTGTAGATATATATGCCACAACCTCCTTCGCAGTGTTCGTATTGCAAAGGAAGGTTTTGCGCAGAACATAACCTCCTCGAAGTTTATCAGAAAATACAATCTGAGTTCTGCCAGTTCTGTTCAGGCAGCAGTAAAGTTACTCCTAAAGAATGACCTACTCACCCAGACAGACCAAGGGTATCGGGTCTATGACTTCTTCCTATCTGAATGGTTGGCTACGGCGTATTAATAAATAGGGATATTCACACAACATGACAAATAAAAATAATATAAATCAAAGATTGCTCGCATACGATGCAATGAAATGTTTTGCTATATTTTTGGTGATATGGGGACATTGTATCGGTGAATTATCTTCATGCGACGTTGCAGACCGTTCCATGTACCGCATTATCTACTCATTCCATATGCCCCTTTTCATGATGATTTCTGGATACTTTGCATATTCTTCAATGGCAATGAATCCTATCGCATTTTTCAAAAAGAAATTCCAAGATTTAATTTATCCGTGTCTTGTCGCAGGTTTCATCATATGGATAATTATAGAGAGCACTCATTCTTTTCATTTTCAAAATGACGATGTAAGCATCGGTGCTCTACTTACTGACTATTATTGGTTTGCAGATTTCTGGTTCCTGAAGAGTTGTTTTATTTGTTATTGTCTAGCATTTCTTGGAATAAAAAGCAAACTTAAGAAAACTTATTGGATTGTTATTACATTAATAATAAGCCAATGTATTGCACCTTTTTTTGTTTCATTTTTGTATCCATGTTTTATACTTGGTATGGAAATACGTATAAACGAAGGTTTGAAAAAACAAATTAACAAATACCTATGGGCAATTGTTACATGTTTTGTTTTTATGCTATTATTTTACTCTTCTGAAGCATGGACAAAAAGTCATGGCATTCCAAACGAACTAACAAACGCTGACATACATGTATGGTATGAACTGATATTCTACAGACTATTCAGATTATTAATTGGTATTATTGGGGCTCTTGCTATTTATGTCATCTTCTTTCGATTATTTAAAAGAGGGGAAAAGGGGTGTTTATATGAAATTATTAGCGACTGGGGGAAATACACTCTTGAAGTTTACATTTTACAAAATATCTTTTTAGAAAGATTAATTGTCTCATATCTTAACTTAGACTTTTTGCCTCCTATTATATATAATTTCGCAGCAACCCTCTTGTTGTCTGTTCTAATACTTATTTTACTAATCTTTTTGACCAAAAGAATATATAGTATTCCAAAACTCGGATTATTCCTATTTGGAAAGAGAAGATAATATCAAATGCAACTGATAAGTGATTATTTAACTGATAGTTTTGGGGAGGGGAAACGCATCCTATTCTTTTATGGGAAATCAAACAAAAGGACTATTAATTTGGAATAAATAATAAAAAATTTGCATAGTTGATAAATTTTAATTATTTTTGCAAGGTGAATATGAGAAATGGCAGAATTGCCCTGTTGATAGCCATTGTAGTTGCCATACTAATCATTTATTTGAATACTCCGATAGTTACTGGCGACTGGACGAAACAGACCTTCTATCTGTGGGCTCTCAATGGCTTTCACATGCAGAAAAAAGATGCCAAGCCAAGAATTCTTCTCATCGATGATGATAGTGGAGATGGGGTATTTACCATAAAGAAACTCTGTGATGAACTTCACATGAAGGCGACCTTTGCTATAATACCAGCGCAGATGGAGGGAATTTTATATGATTCAATCCTATGCTGGCAAAAGAATGGATATGGAATTGCCCAACATGGGTACAACCATGATGACTGGAGAAATCTGTCATATGAGCAAGTAATCACAGATATAGAAAAATGTGAAAAGTGGCTAAAACAAAATCATTTCGATGATAATGCCATCAAATATGTTGTATCGCCTCATGGAAGTAATACCCAGGCTGTCAGAGATGCCATAAGACATAAGGGCTATCAAATGATTACTGGTGCCAACATACTGAATCCAGACACGGAGGTTTTCCAATTAGGGCGAGTGATGATAACAAAAGATACTGATCTGGAAGAAATGAGAGTATGGCTGACAAAAGCGAAAGAGAGGAGCTTATTCGTTGTAATAGGGACACATTCCTCCATGACAGGCGAGTTTTCGGAAGAAAAAACAAGAGCCGTTCTGAAAATGGCAAAAGATATGGGATTTGTATTTGATTAATAACAACATCAATATGGAAAGAAACGATATTTTAAAACGCGTAGAAGAAATTTTCCGTGAAGAGTTAGAGAAAGAAAACCTCGTGCTGACAGATGAAACAACAGCAGACGATGTGGACGGTTGGGACTCACTCAGCCATGTCCAGTTGGTGGCAGCTATGGAGGAGGCATTCGGCATTGAGTTCAAATCGAGAGAAATCTTGTCGTGGGATAATGTAGGCGATTTGATTGATAGTATCCAAAAGAAAGTTTAATTACTTATGGTTGTCAACTCCCTGGCCTTCTTGTGGTTCTTTCTGGCTGTATTGGTCATATACTATCTATGCCAGCAGAAGAAAGAATTACAGAATGTATTTCTGCTCCTGAGCTCATACTGGTTCTATTCTCAGGTAGACACAAAGATGACACTTCTGCTCGTCATCTTAACACTTGCTTTCTGGCTACTTGGAAAGGGAGTTGCCTACTACTTAGACAAAGAGGATGAACGAAGAGCAGCCATTGTTACAAACATAGGAGTGGTTATTGGCATTGGAGCACTCTTCTATTTCAAATATCTCAATTTCTTTGCAGAATCTGTAGCTTTATTTGCCTCTTTACTTGGCATCCATCTGAGTTGGACGGCATTACATCTGGTGGTTCCTATTGGTCTCAGTTTCTTCACATTCAAACTGATGAGCTATGTCCTGGATATCTACAATGGGAAAATAACACCAGAAAACAATGCGATAAGTTTTGCTAACTTCATCGCATTTTTCCCTACAATTCTCTCTGGACCAATTGATCGTCCTAAGCCTTTTCTCAAACAAGTTAATCAGGCCAGACTATTCAATCCTAATAATTTCCTTTCAGGATTCAGAAGAGTTTTATGGGGTATGTTCCTGAAAATGTGCATTGCAGACCGTCTGGATATCTATGTCAGTGCCATTTGGAATAATTACGAGCATCACTCTGCTATATCTATTATCTTTGCCTCCCTACTCTATCCATTCCAGATGTATGCAGATTTTGCAGGATACAGTGAAATGGCTATCGGTGTAGCGTTGATACTGGGTTTTAAGGTGGCAGAGAACTTTAAGCGCCCATTCTTCGTGACTGACATTGCGGGCTATTGGAGTCGTTGGCATATGTCACTGACCAGTTGGCTGACGGACTATGTGTTCCTGCCACTGAATATCAAATTCAGAAAGATGGGAGTCAACGGCACCATTATTGCCATTATGCTGAACATGACTTTTATTGGCATGTGGCATGGTGCGAACTGGACATTTCTGCTCTTTGGTATCTATCATGGTCTTTGGTACATACCTCTGATGGTAAGTGGTCAGTTCTTCAAAAAGAGGAGTATAGAAGTTAATGCCAAAGGATGGCCCCAAACGCCATATGTTTTCAAGATGGTGGGTATATATTTAGTGGTGACATTCGGTTTGATGTTATTCCATTCTGCTAATATGACAGAGTTCTTCCACGTCTGGGGAAGCATTTTCTCCCACTGGAATGGAGGATTGTTTACAGATATGTCTACGATGGTTAATGCAGCCATCTGTTCTATAGCCCTCATCTATGTGGACATACAAGAAGAGTGGTTCCCTAAGAAAAGAATCTATCTGCCGACATGGGCTGAACGTTGGCGATGGGAGCTGACCGTCACTGTAGAAATTATCTGCATTTTACTTTTTGGCGTATTTGACAATAACCAGTTTATCTATTTCCAATTCTAAGATGAAGAAGCTATTACTACATATTGCGATCGTCATCTGTCTGTTTTTCGTAATAGACAGAATCTTTGGTTTTGGTTTGGGCTATCTGTATCGCATTTCGAATGCCACTGATGAATATAAAATCAGTTATTCAAACGAGAGCACTAGAGATTCTCTTTTATTCATGGGCAGTTCCAGATGTTTACACCACTATGTACCTTCGATTTTTGAAAAGGAATTGGGTATGACTTGCTATAATGCCGCTGATTGGGGCATTAAGAATATCTATTACCACTACGGTCTGTTAGGGAATATACTTTCCCGATACACTCCCAAGGAGATTGTCTTCGAGATTCATCCTTGTGATTTCTTAAGTACTCCCTATTCTGGAAAAGAAAGAGCAGGATCGTTAGCACCATATTGTGGGATGAGTAATGCGTGCGACGAGATGCTAAAGCTATCAGGGAAATACTGGCCATATCAACTCTCATGGGTCTACAGATACACAGGTAATTTCCCCAATCTAATCACTGGAAAGTTAGGATCAATGGACAGAAAGCTAAAAGGATGGAAACCGCTAGATGGCGTTTTAGACACCACTGGCATCAAAGCGGAAGAATACCCGTTCCCAGAAGATCAAGAGCGAATCAATTTATTGGAAAGATTCATCAAAGATTGTCAACAGAAGAATATCCAGCTATCATTGATTGTATCGCCGATGTATGTTTGTTCTAAGGAAGATGTTTACAAAATACCCAGAGAATTAGCAGCAAAATATCACGTTCCATTTATTGATCATTATAAAGACTCTGCATTTGTTGGCCATGCAGAATTATTCTATGATTTTGGACACCTCAATAGGGATGGAGCAGAGCTATATTCAAAGGCAATTAGTAAAGAATTAAAAAGGTGAGTGTAATTACTCACCTTTTTCTTGTTCTACAACCTCTATAAGACCAATATCGTTTTTCCAAAAATAACAAATTAGCCTATTGCCAAAAGCAGGAGCCTCAACGGGAGAGAATAATGGCGTAAAACCCTGATCCTTCAATTGGGTATAAGCCTCCAGAACATCAGGGACCGTATAACATGTATGATAGGGAGTAGCACCTTTCTTCAGCATCTTTAACATCGTCTCATTCTCAGGGTATGGTTCTACCAATTCTATGGAGACATCACCTTCTTTCCTCAAAAAGCAGATACGCGTTTTTTGTGTATCATCATTGACAATGTTCTCTGCAACATAGCCAAACACCTTAAAAGTATTGGCAGTCCTTTCTATATTCTTTGTCACATAGCCAATGTGCTCAACAACATAATTCTGACTCATAACTATTCTCGTTTTGTAATATAACATTCGCGTGGTGAATAACTATCCAAATCTAAAACATATTGATATGATTCTGGCTCCAATTGTGTAAAACCTAGATTTGGATAATGCAGTTCTACCATTTTATTTTTCGGGGTTGGAATATATTCTCCAATTATTCTCTTATACCCTTTCTTTTTTGCATACTCCGCCATCGTGTTCAATGTGAAATTCTCCATGCCTCGTTTCAAAACACGACAACTCATAAACCAAGTATCAACAAAAAGAGTATCTACATCCTGCTGCTTCATGATAACTACAGCAATAAGCCCATTATCCCCGAATTTATCCTCTAATGTAAAGCTCAAATCAATAACATTTGGATCATTAGCCATCGACTCAATATCTGCTTCTGTGTATCTGATCGTGCGAAGATTAAACTGATTACTGCGCTGAGAGAGTTGAGCAACACGAGGCGTATTGAATCTAGTAAATCCACTAACCGTAGAGACCATATTCAGAGATTTCAGGAAATCAGCCTCATTCGTGAAAGATTTTGAGAGAGACACACGCTTAGCCTCAACTTGATATTGCTTGGTGCGATCCTTATCCGCATTACTATAAGATGCTGTCTCAAACAAATTCAGCGAGTATAGATACTCCAAATACATGGCCGGATCGTCAGGAAGTTCAGGAACTGTGATACCAGGAATATTCTCACGAACCATATTCCGTTCGAAAGGATTATCATCTAAAAACACCATAGAGTCAAATCCAATGTTCAGAACACTCTGAATGGTTCTGATATTATCTACCTTCGTTTCCCAATTGGCTTGGAACACTGCTATGTCATCGAGTTTAAGAACCATGTCCGGATGCTTTTCAAATGGTTCTCTGGCAGTCTCTTCATTATTCTTAGAAGCCACACAGATAATGATTCCACGCTGTTTCAGTTTTTTAACCCACATCTGGAATTCTGTGAAAGCTTTTCCGATGCCTAAGCCATGTCCTAACTCAATGCCTTCAAGTCCATCATCGCCTATCACACCTCCCCAAACTGTATTGTCTAAATCCAGAATCAAGCATTTCTTAAATTGGCCTTTGATGGCTGCAATAATATCTACTACCCTTGATGCCACATAGGGAAGCGCATTGACACTGAGCACCATCTCCGTCGTCATATAAACATTCGGAGCAAACATAAAACGTCTGCCAAACATATTCTGCAAACCTGCAATATCACAAATAAACAAATTTGGGTATTGACAGGACAACTTCATCAATTCATAATTCAACTTACGGACTTGGAAGGAGAAAGACGATTCAACTTTATTTGCATAACTACCAAAGACAGTATCTTCTATCTCAGGATAATTGAAATAAATGATCTTCTTATTTGCAAAAGAAGGATTCTCACATAAAGAGGAAATGAACGAGAGTCTCTCATCAGCCAGATGTTCTTGTTTGTCGATCGCTAGCGAACTGTGATACTCGCCCAACTTATGAGTAGACTGAAATATGATGACTATTTCAGCATCATACTCATATAATTCACTAGTTGGAGCCATTAATTGTCGCTCAACCTGATTATATTCTCCTTCAAATATATCCAGTGACAGCCCTCTATCTACGGCTTCACCTTTTATTGAAGTCACAAGCAATTGAGTAGCTGTATCACCAAGTAATGCTACTTTGAGCTTAGGAACATTCAGTTCCTCTCTTGACAACTTTTTTAATTCTCTTAGGGATTTCATATACACTATAGTTTTGTGCAAAAATACAAAATAATATTGAAATTATAAAATAATGTGTCAAGAAGTTCTGAATTATCTCTTATTTTTGTATTTTTGCACAAAAATATCATAAATATGAGGTACTTCTACTGGTTAATTACTATTGCAATTATTCTCTTTCTAGGTTTCTATACCTATTATTATATAAAGGAGAAGAATATTGATTATGGTCAAAAGACTGTCATCTGTGTTCCTGTTTACGGACAAAGCTATGCACTCGGTGAGGAAGCTATACGAATCACCAATTTCGATTCTCTACGCATTAAATATGACGATAGGATTGTTACGGAACGATTAGATTACACATACGGATATTTTGATCCAACCAGTTGGATGAAGCAATATATCAAAAGACTTCTTCACTATGACAAACGATCTTTTGAATTATCTATCTATGGTATGGCCGAATCCCTCGCCTCTAAAACAGGGGAAGATACTATTATATGTATATTCCCTGGTGGACTTGGAATGCAACCAATAAAAAACCTGATGAAAGGATCTTCTCCCTACAACAAATTCTTAGAAGAAATATCTTGTGCTTATAGCCATGCACAAGATAAAGGATGGAAGTTTAACCTTCCAGCAATCTGCTGGATGCAGGGAGAATCGGATATTGCAGATTATCCAGAAACAGATTACAAGTCTTTATTTAAACAGATGTGTCAAGACTTCAACACCGATATTAAAAATATTACGCACCAAACTAATGATATTCGTATTATCTGTTACCAAACAAATATTGTTACTAAAGGTAAAAGATATAAACCAAATAATTACAATGGCACAGAAGCCCAGACATCTCAAGCCCAAATGGAACTTATCAGAGACGACACTTTATTTTGGGCCTGTGGCCCTATGTATCCTTATTCATTTGTAAATGAATCTTTACACCCTGATGGTCTTAGTCAGAAAAGGTTTGGAAGTCTTGTCGCTGAAGTCGTTCTTGATTTGTTGCACCATAAGAAACGTTTTATTGGAGTAATTCCCATCAAAACAGAAATCAAAGATCATGAGGTCCATATTCATTTTAATGTACCATATCCACCTTTATGCTTTGACACAGTATCCGTCAAGAAAGTAAGCAATTATGGTTTTAATGTTATTCGGAAAGACCATGTTGACATTATTTCTGAAATCAAGTTGATTGATGATACTGTTATTTTAAAATGCAAAGAATCTCCTATTGGATGCAAAATACGTTATGCAGTAAATGGCGAGTTTTGGAAAAACGGTTGGAATATTGGGCCAAGAGGAAATCTTCGTGATTCCCAAGGAGACACGAAAAATGTAGAAATTATGGGTAAGACATACACCCTACATAACTGGTGCTATCAGTTTGACTACCTATTAAGTAATTCTTTATCTATACCCTAACAATTAGGACTTCACTAAATTATCTTCAGAGTCTTCATAATGATCCGCTTTGTGGAAAATGCGGGTTATTCCTTTGCCCTGAATCTTAACATGATTAACAAAACTCTGCCAAAGTGATTGATTGCCAATTGTTCCATAACCCGTTATAGCCTTGCATCGACTATCCCTAACAAAAGCGATCTTGCCATATTTTTTCAGAGAGAGAGCCATCGAACCATCTTCCCCTCGTATAATGTCAACACGATAACCTTCTTTTTTTCCTAACTCTGCTTGATAGGCAAAAACGAGTCCACGAACACTCAATTCTGGACGCTTAAAGTGTTGAATCCACAGAAAAAGATCTCGGCACAATTCAAACACTCTTAGCCCAAGTCTACTATGATTGGCATCAGGGAAATAACTCCATGTTGCAGAAACCGCTACAACTCCAGGTTTCATCAACTGCTCTATCATTAACTCGTAATACTGCGGTGGATAAAGCGTATCACTATCTACATCAAAATAATACTTTCCCCTGGAATGTTGCAAACCACAACGACGAGCATAGCCACAGGAATGCTGATATTCAGTATAATAAGGTATACCTGATTTCTCGTAGATTTCCGCAGTACGATCCTTAGAATCATTATCCACTCCAATAATCTCCACTGGATACTTACATTTGATCTCACTAATCGCCCAGAGACATGCCTGCAAATGTTTCTCTTCGTTATAACCAATGATAACAATAGAAGCCAAAGGCTCTTTACTCTGAAGAGCAGCAAGTCTCTCTCTTGTTCCATCAATTATATTCTGAGGAACCTCATTGAAAGGTTTCCCATATATAGTCATGTATTTGTCATACCAATGCATAATAAATTACTCTATAATATTCTACAAAGATAGAGAAAAAAATTAATGAAACAGAAATATTCTTGATTATTGTTGCCATTTTTACTATTTTTTAGTATATTTGCAACGTATTTTTATTATTCTTAGTAACACAAAGCATGAGGATTGTATACATTATTGACTCATTAGCCTCAAAGGGTGGAGCAGAAAGGATTATCTCTGAGAAGATGAACTATTTAGCAACATTTTACAACGATGATGTTTCAGTCATCACATACTTTCAGTTCCCTGAGACAATGCCTAATACCTATCCATTGTCTTGCAAAGTTAAACAAATAAACTTAAGCATACCATCCCATCAACAATATAAATATAGTTATCCCAAACGTTTATGGATGAAATGGCATTTTTATCATCGCCTTCGAATCGAATTACAACAAACTGTTAATTCTATCAATCCTGATATTTTAATTGGAGTCGGATACAGGCTAGCAGATGTTGTCTGCAGTTTAAAATGTCAGGCTGCAAAAATAATCGAGTCACATGAATCACGCCTTTATACGAAATCCCCTCTTCTACTTAAACGTAAATCTCTTCTATTTACTATCTATACTTTAATAAATCGGAGAATTTATCTGAACACAGTTGAAAAAAAAGCAGATGCCGTGGTGACTTTAACCAAAGAAGATGCCCAAGAATGGAGAAAAGCTAAACGCGTTATAATAATTCCGAATTTTTCTATTATGCCTGTTAGTAATCTGAGTAATTGTGAATCTAAAAGAGTGATTGCTGTAGGTCGATTGGAATGGCAAAAAGGATATGACAGACTTATTAGTATTTGGAAAATAGTAACCCATAAACACCCAGATTGGCAACTAGACATTTTTGGAGAAGGGACATTGGATACCAAACTTAAAACTGGCATACAAAAGGCAGGGCTAAGTAATGTTACAATCCACCCATTTACCCAAAATATCACTCAAGAATATGCATCAAGTTCCATTTGCGTCCTAACCTCCCGATTTGAGGGGTTCTCATTGGTTCTCTTAGAAGCTATGCGACATGGTCTGCCCTGTATATCATTCAATTGTCCATATGGTCCAAAAGATCTAATTGATGATAAGAGAAGTGGATATGTTATAGAGAATGATAATATTGAGCAATTTGCAGAGAAACTTAACTTTTTAATTGAGAATATAGATGTCAGGAAAAAGTTTTCTGAAGTAGCAGTTATGAAGTCAAGCAATTATGATGTGGATAAGATCATGAACTCGTGGAGGGAGCTTTTTTGCATTCTTACCCCACGAAAGTCTTAAAAATCACAAAAAAACAAACAAAAAAAAACATCTTCTGTATAATTCTTCGTAAATTTGCCACTAGAATTTGAAACAAGCTGAATTTATCAATATGTTATCGCTTAGTATTATTGTCCCTATCTACAATGTAGAGAAATATGTACATAGCTGTTTGGAAAGTATTTTCAGACAAGATATGGCAGATGAGACGTTTGAGGTGATACTGGTGAATGACGGAACTCCAGACAAAAGTATGGAGATGATTTCAGATATTATAGAAGCCCATCATAACATTATGATTATTGAACAGCAAAACCAAGGATTATCAGTCGCTCGTAATAACGGCATGCAGAAAGCAACTGGTGAATATCTTATTTTTGTTGATTCTGATGACATGTTAATTGATAATTGTTTATCGCCCCTTCTAAAAAAAGCCATAGAATCAAAAGTAGATCTTTTAATTGCAGATTATTGTGAAATTGATAAAAATGGCATTTGTAATCAAAGTCAGCATATTGATCCTGCTGATATCATGAACGCAACTGAAAAGACAGGGGAGGAATCCTTTCTTAAAGACCTAAGTCCGTATGACTGCCATGTTTGGCATAACATTTATAGAAAGAAATTCCTAGTAGATAATAAAATCGAATTTACTCCAGATATCATATTTGAGGATATCCCTTTCACTCATGAATGTTATATTAAAGCAAAAAAATGTTTGAAGCTAAATTGCCCTATGTACCTTTACAGAAAAGGACATGCACAATCCATCACTTCTAAATTTACAAAAAAATCAGGAATGGATTTTGGGACTGCTATAGCTAAAACCTGGGAATTGACATACACTAAGGGCTTATCACCTAAGGTCATCTTCAAATTGAAAGATAATGTATTTACCTGTTTTTCTCATATGATATATTGCATCATACATAATATTCCAAACCATAAAGACGGAATAGACATTATCAGTCATTTCAAACAAACTTCTCCAAATATACATTTTGTCAACAGCATTAAACAAAGATTTGTAGATTTCATGATTTGGGAAATGCCACATCTCTACATATCTTTACGTTATTTCTATGCAGGCATTTTGGAAGAACATTCTAGGACATTAAAAAATTCTTTTCAAAACGATAACAATAACTTATGCTAGACTTATCAATTATAGTACCTGTTTATAATGTTGAAGAGTATATTCGCCCATGCTTTGAGAGTATTTTCAGGCAGGGATTGAACGATAGTAATTATGAATTAATCATCGTGAATGACGGGTCAACGGATCGTAGCATGGAAATGATTGCTGATATTATCAGCCAACACGATAATATTAAAGTTATCTATCAGACGAATCAAAGTTTGTCTGTAGCTCGTAACAATGGTATTGCCGCAGCTAAAGGAGAATATATACTGATGTTAGACTCTGACGATTTACTTATAGAAAACAGCTTGAAACCCTTACTAGAAAAAGCATTAGAAACAAAAGCTGACATCATTGTAGCAAAGTATCTAATATTGAATAATGAAGAAATTGATCAACTTCCTCATAATAAAATCATTCAACCCATTATTGCCACCCAAGAAACAACTGGCATAGAGCTACTTAAAGAATTAGAAGCATGTTATGTATGGAACAAATTGTATCGGTGCGACTTCATATTACAAAACAAGATTTTTTTTACACCGCGTATTCGTTTCCAAGATATTCCTTTTACTCACGAATGTTTTTTGAAAGCTGAAAATTGTATAAAAGTAAACTTATTTCTAATTGTCTACCGTCGAGGACACATGTCAGATTCTTTTCCAAATTCCTTCAACAAGGAAAAGGCTTTGGATTTTTGCACGGCTATTGCAGCTACATGGCAACTTACACAAACAAAAGACACAATGCCTGATGTTAAAAATGCCATTAGGAATAACCTTCTGGCATCTTACTACGACTTATTATACCGCCTAATATATTTCACAGACAATTCTTTTAACTACGTGGAAATATTTAGATATCTATATAAATTAGCTCCTAATTTATGGTTTTCAAATAGCTTTGTACAATACTTAGGCAGTTTGCTATCTAGAATAGCACCTCACATTTATTTAAGAGTTCTCGTTATACACTGGAAAAAAAAACCTCATTTAAGATTTGACAAAAAATTATGGAAGCCGTAAAAATAGATTTTGTAGTACCCTGGGTTGATAATAACGATCCTGCATGGATTGAATCCTACAATCATTATAGGCCCAATAAGCCAATAACAGACAAGGCCAAATTTAGGGAATGGGGCATTTTCCGCTATTGGTTCAGATCTGTGGAAAAATATGCACCATGGGTCAACAAAGTCTTTTTGATTACAAATGGAAAATTTCCTGATTGGGTAAATCCTAACTGCGACAAATTGGTATTGGTAAGACACTCTGATTACATTCCCCAAAAATACTTACCAACTTTCAATTCTAAAACTATAGAACTGAATTTAGGAAGACTAAAAGATTTATCTGAACATTTTGTTTATTTCAATGACGATACTTTTATTAATTCTCCCATTACACCACATTATTATTTTAGAAACGGGCTGCCATGTGATTATAACTTTGAGTCCGTATTCAGAAATCCCAACTATAGTAAAGAAGACTTATTCAGTATAGATCTTGATATTCATTGCGATGTAGCAGTACTCAACAGGCATTTTGACAGAAAGAAGGTTATCCGTCAGGCTTGGAAAAAATGGTATGGACCACATCTTTGGGGTAAGCCATTATTCTTTTCACTTCTTATGCTATGTAGATCAAAGTTTGAAAATTTTCCTCTGAGCCATAATGAGCACCCCATGTTGAAATCCATTTTTCATGAGATTTGGGAAAAGGAAGAATATATTCTTGACTTTAGTTGTTCTAGATTCAGAAAAGAAGCAAGCCTCAATCAGTATATTATACGCTATTGGCAATTTGCATCTAACAAATTCTATCCTATGAAGAAAGAACATTTATTGTTTAACAATTACAACGAGAAAATGCTAAAAGAACTTGAAAGAGTCATACTTGAAGAGCGTATTCCCTCCATTTGCATCAATGATTCGCCTTATCTTGATGAAGAAGATTTTATATTTGTTTCAAAAACGATTAGAGATGTTTTTGAAAAGAAATTTCCTCATTCTTCAATGTATGAGAAGGCCATATAGAAAATATCGCCACATAGTAAGCAAATATGCTACTATACCAAGCCTCGTCGTTTCCCTATAACAAAAACGACCCATATCATTATGCTAGCAGGCAAAATCCCAAGTATATACAAAAAGAGGTTCTGAAGCATCATATGCCGATAACATAAAATATCCGTTAATGAACCGGGGTAGGTCATTATATGCTTTAATTCTTGATGAGTGAACGACGGAATTATTTTTTTATTATTTTTTAGAATATTGCATAACACATAGAATGCCGTCATCATCACCATTCTGCAGCGCGCAGAAAAATATGGCTTTAACTTAAGACGATAGGATCTATCTTTTTGGTAATCAACGACTTTCAAAATGCGAAGAAATTCTTCTTTTACTATAGTATTACGTTGTTGATAATTACTCAGAGAATTATAACGACACATATAATGGTAAGTGATATCTGGAAGTAACACTGCTCGACGGCAATATGTCACCAACTCGTTAGTAAACGCCATATCTTCCCAATAGTTCGTATCAATAAAACGCAACTCTACGTTCCGCAGCAGTTCTACATCAATAAGATAATTACATGCCGAGGCTTGTATACCTCCATATTTTCGATAGGCGTACATAGCCAACTGATTTTCTTCTAAAAAGACTAAATAAGGATATTCTATGACTTCTTTAACATGATAATCATTGTAAACTTCTATTTTATCATAGGAACCAAATACAATGTCTGCATCATGTCGTGTTTGTTCCTCTACAAGTTTGGCGATAGTAAAAGGTTCAATTACATCGTCACTATCCATAAAGTAAAGCATTCGCCCCCTAGCCTCAGCAATTAATCTGTTACGTGCAGCACTTACACCCATATTTTGGGGCTGCTGAAGCACACGAATATCTCTACCACGAGGATGATTTTTCTGATACTCAAAAACGATATCTATAGATGAATCAGTTCCACAATCATCACAAATCAAGAATTCTATTTTTGAATAGGTCTGAGCTAAAACTGATTCCAATGTCTTACCTATATACTGTTCGACATTGTAGACTGGCATTCCTATCGTTACGTCGTATTCCATACTATCTATACTATCAGATTACTCTTGTATCTCCTCTAATAACGAAATCGCTACTATAAATTAACAGAATCTATTACTTTTTGCATTTGAATCTTCCAAGTGAGATGTTCGACGGTTTTACGGATTTCCTCTGGTTTCATCGTAAAATGTTCCATAAAATCAATAATTTGACGAATATCAATAGGCGATTCATCGGCAGGAGCTTTCAATATATAGGGTTGGTGATCAAAATCACTATCTTGTTCACTATAAATAAAAGGAATGCCACGAGTAGCATATTCACGATTTTTCAATGTTTTTAAAACCGTAATACCACTACGGTGACGGCCTAACGAACCTATAGCAAACTGACATTGATTAAACACCTTAGTCAACTCATCACCAAAAAGTTGACCATGCAAAAAAACTTTGTCCGAGAGTCCATATTTGTCTATAAGTGTTTGTATTCCACGATCACCAATAAGATGCCCAGACCAAATACCTCCTACAAGATGAAAATAAATTTGTCGTGGCTGGGCAGTTTTTTGATAATACAGCCCTAAACCTTCTATTAGACGATCAAATCCATGCCAAGTATGAACCTCGGCTACAGCGATTAAATGAAGAGCTAAATGGTGAGAGGTGAGAGGTGAGTGGATTGGAATGCTATCAAGGTCAACACCATTACTAATGCGAATAGTACGCTGTCCAAAAATAGTAGTAGCATCAGAGAAAGTCACCAAACTATCCATATAACGATAAAGACGATGGCGAAATACTTTGTCCATCAAGAAGCCAATTTTCCGTATTCCTTTTGCACCTGAAATTTCCTGGTCATACGGAAAAGTCGGTATTTCAGTAACCGCACGGATACCAGCCTTCCGTATTTTCTTGAAGAAACTTATCAGCCAAGGACTAGCGTTCTGGAAGCATCGAGCATAAACAAATTCTATGTTTTCTTTTTTACAATAATCATAAACACAACCATAGCTCATACGCTGGCGCAGAGCTGCCATCGTACCTTTACCATAATCCTTGATAACAACATCGTCTATATATCGGCAACGATGCCCATTCTCGGCAAAACCATAGTAGCAAAGGTGAACTTC
>OCTX012243924.1_pt1 | contig 16217 bp, 18 predicted proteins | sample 1539691 | NCBI WGS metagenome assembly OCTX01 (sample SAMN02144231, study PRJEB22623) | gut metagenome | biome: sheep rumen | host: Ovis aries | place: New Zealand | reverse complement strand
TAATAATCCTGGATGTCAAGAGACTGTAGAGAATAACAAGACAGGTTATATCTATCAAGGTGGTAATGTGGATGCTTTGGTGCAGACGATTGAGAGATTCTTGGCATTGCCTAACGAGCAAAGGAAAAAAGCAGGAGAGCTAGGTCGCGAAAGAATGATAGAAAAGTTTTCTAGAAAGATAGTGATTAAAGCTTATCAAGAAGAGATACAGAGAATATTGAATTCTCAAAAATAATGATAACCTAGATGTCTGTTGTTTCAAGACTCTATAATAGATTTATACAGTTTGGTGCTCTAAGACTTGTTATTGCATATACCCATATGGGGGTATTCTGTGAGTTCGTTAAACAAGGATGGTATGTGCTACTACGGAAAAGAACTATTAGTGAAGCATATTCAAACATCCAAGTAAAAGTGATACCGCATCTGCAAAAGCAGTATTTGCCTTTGCTTAAGGAACTTGTTCAGAAATACTCGCATGAAAAGTTGATTCAAACAAAAAGCAATAAGGTATGGATTTGTTGGCTGCAGGGAATGGAGAGTGCTCCCGAAATAGTGCAGATATGCTATGTCTCAATGAAGAGAAATCTGACGGACAGGGAAATAATCGTTATTACAGAAGATAATATCAATAAGTATGTGGAGTTTCCTGAATATATACAAAAAAAATATAAGGAAGGGAAAATTCCATGCGCTCAGTTTTCTGATCTACTGAGATTAGAGTTGCTGATTCGCTATGGTGGGACGTGGATTGACTCAACTGTACTGTGTACTTGTTCCAGGTTACAAGATTCTTCGACTAGCGAAGCGGCAAAGCCGATTACAAGTTCCAAGTTCTTAGATGCGGATTTATTCCTCTTTCAGTTTCTGAAGAAAGGTGAGACGTGGCCTTTCGGGGTATCTCTAATTGGTTTATAACGGCTAGCACAAATCAAAAGGTGTTGCTAATTCTGAGGGATATGTTATATCAGTACTGGCGAGACTATGATTGTTTGGTGGCATATTTTATATTCCATATTTTTTTCTCTATGATAGCAGAAGAATTGCCTGAGGAAATAAAGAATATGCCAAGAAAGAGTAATCGATACTGCTTCTATCTTGAACATAGGCTTGGTGATATATATCAGGTGGAGTGGATGAAAGAGTTGACATCTCGTTGCTGTTTCCATAAACTCAATCGACGACTTTGGAATGAGGCAGAGGGGAAAAGCAATTCTTTCTTGGAGCGAATAAGAGAAGATTTTAGAGCTTAACTATAATGTGTAGGAGTGGGTTCTTGATGATGAATAAAACAGATAATGTGTTTTTTGAACTAGTTAAAGCAGGTTTGTGGGGGAATGGAAATCCGGATATACGGATTGACGGAACCACGGACTGGAATAAGGTGTATCAGCTGGCACAGGAACAATCCGTTCAGGGACTGGTGTTGCAAGGACTTGAAGAGCTAAGAGCTAAGAACTTAGAACTAAGAGTGCCTCAGACGCTGTTGCTGCAGTGGATTGGTGAGGTGCAGATGATTGAGCAACGCAACAAGAAGATGAATGTTTTTGTTGCAGACCTTATTGAGAAACTACGAAAGTATGATATTTATACTTTGTTAATTAAAGGCCAAGGAATTGCTCAATGTTATGAGAACCCCTTATGGAGATCTTCTGGCGATGTGGATTTGTTGTTAAGTAAAGATAACTACGAAAAAGCTAAGTCATTCCTTCTTTCCAAAGGAGAGTTGACTGAACCAGAGGAAGCAGCAAAAAAACATTTGGCACTGCAAATAGAGCAATGGGCAGTGGAACTTCATGGGACTTTGCATATAGGCCTCTCCGCAAGGGTGGATAGAATGTTGGATAATGTTCAATATGATGTATTCCATAGGGGAGAGGTGCGATCTGTAGCTTTGGACGTTAACGATAACCTTAACGATAACGGAACTACAAATAGTTTCAAGAGTGTGCAAGTGTTCTTGCCAGCTGCAAACGAAGATGTGGTGTACGTTTTTGCTCACATCCTGCAGCACTTTTATAAGGGTGGCATTGGGTTGAGGCAGGTCTGTGACTGGTGCAGACTGCTTTACACTTATAGGGATTCACTGAATTACGGATTGTTGGAGCAACGGATTAAACAAGCTGGATTGATGAGCGAATGGAAGGCGTTCGGAACGTTTGCCGTTGAGTATTTAGGGATGCCAGTGGAGGCGATGCCACTCCTCGATGTAAGAAGGAAGAAGGAAGATGGCAGATGTGAGATTGATGCTAATCTTAGAAAGAAGGCTGATAAGATATGTGAGTTCATACTTGAAGTAGGGAACTTTGGACATAATAGAGATAATTCATATTTACAGAAGCATTCGTATTTTGTACAGAAGTGTATATCAGCATGGAGGAGAGTGAAAGATTTGTGCAGACACGCTACGATATTTCCTGTAAACTCAGTACGATTTTTCTTTGGAATAATGTATAATGGAATTGTTTCAACTCTAAGGGGAGAGTAATCTAGTGATTACGGAACTACGGAAATAGGGAACCACGGAGTCATGGAAACATTTAGGGTTCATGATTAAGTACAACCTTAACGATGACTAAGTTATGAAGATCATTGATGCTGCATTGTTAGATAAGGTTTCTGCTGAAGCAAAAGTATCTCCTAGGCTGAGAAAGAACTATAACTTCCACCAGAGTCTTGATGATAAGTGTCATCGATTTCTGAACGCCGTGGAGCCAGGAACTAAGGTTGAGATACATCGTCATCCAACGAAAGACGAGTCGTTTGTATTGCTTCGCGGCAAAGTTAGAGTGAATACCTACAATGATGATGGTACAGTGATAGAGAGCATTGTGCTCTGCCCAGAGGAAGGACTCTATGGGGTGGATATACCCAAGAATGTATGGCATAATGTGGAATGCTTGGAGTCAGGAAGTGTATTCTTTGAATGCAAGGAAGGGCCGTTTGTACCGCATGAAGTTGAAGGAGTACTTCAACCTTAACGTTGACGTTAACGATAACTATGGCTGGCGCATAGAGCTTATAAACAAAAACCTCGAAAAACTCTAAAACCATTTCTGTAAAGTTTATAGTTTAGTGTGTAGAGTTGATAGTCAGTGGTAAGTTGAGAGTGTAGTAGGTAGTTCCTAAGCCCATATCCTTTGAACTTCTATACCTGCCTAACATCAGGTTAATACTCTCGAAAAGAAAAACAGTACCGTTGGCAGAAAAACATATTATCAACGATAACGATAACCTTAACGATAACAATTAGGTCACACTGATAACTTGTGGTTCAGGGTTCATGGCAACTTATAGTTAAAAGTTTAGTGTTTATTGAATACAAAAGGGAATTTCCCTAAAATTCCCCTTTGTTCCCTTTCGAAGTATAAATATATAGCTTATGATAGAAAATACTCCTATCTTTAATATTACAAAAGAGGCTTTTGATTTGTTGTTGGTGGTTGGCTAGAATATATCAGTGAGTATAAGAAAATCTTAAAAAAGAATAAATATTTCGTTTAAACGCTATAATATTCAAAAAGAATTGTTAGTTTTGCAAAGCAAAATAAATTTTGTTGAGGAATGAAGCATCTTTCTATACGAAATATCGGACCTGTAAAAGAGGCTGAATTAGAACTGAAACGTTTTAATTTTCTCATTGGTCCACAAAGTAGTGGAAAAAGTACTGTTGCCAAGATTCTAAGTACCTGCGAGTGGATAGAAAAGGAAATTGAAACAAGTCGTAATGAGCAGGCAATTGGTAATGGAGAGAATTTCCGAATCCTTGTAGAGGGCTTTCATAAGATGGAATGCTACTTTGATAAGAACGAGAATTCATATGTTAAGTATGTAACAGATTTTATAGAAATAACATACGAGAATCATGAGTTGAATGTCCACATGAAGAGTGAAGCAGATTATCACAGACAGAAAATCTGCTACATTCCTGCGGAAAGAAATGCTGTAACTCTGCAAGAACTTCAAGGATTAGAGTTAGGACAAACCAATTTACGAAGTTTCCTATTTGACTGGTTTAATGCGCGTGAGTTTTACAAGATAAATAACAAAATGGATATTCTTGATCTCGGGGTACGATACTACTATAATCCGGATGAACTCAAGAATAAGGATCGTATTGAGCATGTCAATGGCAAAACATATGATATTCCATTGAGTAATTCCTCTAGTGGTCTTCAATCGGTAACTCCATTGATTGTAATGTTACAATATTATAGTGATCAGTATTTTGCCGAGTATAATAAGAAAATGTCCTTTGAACAGGACTCTAAGATAAAACAATTACGTGCAGCACTGACAAAAGAGGTCGCTCTGTCTCAATATAAACCTGATTTTAAAGAGGATGAGGTTTCCTCTCTTATTGCGCAATTTAATGAAGCTTTGCGTAGGGGGGAGCCAAAAGTACAGAAGATATTTGAAGAATATGATCAGGCTTTAGATAGATTAAGTATTCCCAATCGAACAACGTTTATTATAGAGGAACCAGAACAAAACCTTTATCCTTTTACGCAAATAGCCTTACTTGAAGCGACATTAAAATTATGCTCAAGTGAACATAAGCATGGTTGTACTATAACTACACATAGTCCCTTTATCTTGAACTATCTAAATGTATTGATTGCCAGATACTATAAAAATATAGAGAATAAAGTTGTTTTAAACCCAGAAGAATTAAGCGTTTTTTCTACCGATGAGGGTGTTTTGACAGATATGATGCAAAAGAACACCAAAACTGGAGAATATAGCGTTAAAGCAGATGATTTGGTGGAGGCAATGCGTACGATGTATCAAGAGTATCGTGATATTAAGGATTCGTAAAGGCGTATGTTGAAAGAGTTGTTGGAAGCTCATTTATTTTTTCACTCATTTACCAAAATTAAGGACAAGATCCTGGTTGTGGATGAGGTTACAAAAAGTGGTAATTTCTCGCTAGTTGATCCAAAAGCTTGTGCAGGATGTAAATATGTGTGCAATGAAGAACCTAGCGAAAGAGAACAATTAAAGATTACAAGTACTAAACCTGTCAATATTGTTAATATTGAGCAAGTTTTCAGTTACATAAAAGAAGATGTAGGCGAGGTTTGTGATTATATGTTGGATGGTGCTGATTTTACGATGTTGGTTGAGATGTCTTGTTCGACAACAAAGTATGTTAAAAGTAAGCGCCCTAAGGCACGTGGTCAACTATATAATACACTAGAGAAGTTGTTCACATGTCCTTCAGTGAGAACTCATATTGAAAAGAATGCTCTGCGTTATGTGATTTTTTCATGGAAGGAAACTTTTCCTGATAAAATGGAAATGGATGATGCTGAGAAAAGTATGAGAGGAATGACAATTCTTGCGGATGCGGTTTATTCTCCAGATAATGAGTCGAAGTTTGACTTCGGATTTAAGATGAAGGAGATACGATTTCCGTATGCACTTGTAATTTGATCGTATACCCCTCTCGTTCTCCTACTCTCCGCTCAAAGTTCTAAATTCTTAGCTCTTAAACCGAATAAACAAAGAACCTCAGTTCGTTTAACGACGGGCTGAGTTTTTTTCGTTTTAAAGCTTATTTTATGGTAAATTTAACCTTATTTGAGGGAGAGAAAATATATAAAGCAGCGAATATTCGTGAAGGTATGTGCGAAAGCTGCATTTTTCTCAAAAAAATGATAGGAGAATAGAAATAAAGTCGTACATTTGTGGTCGGAAAATGAACTAAAAACCATAAAACAGCAAAAAAAAATATTTGAAGAAAAACCAGATGCTTAACCTTAACGTAAACGATAACTTTAACGGATGCCAAAAGGACAGGAAAGGCCTCCATCACGCAGGAGCATGTCAATAACAATGCTGCCGTGCGTAAGATGCCTGATACAAGAGATAGAAGGAAAAACAAGTAAATAAATAAAACCAACAATAAACAAAAACAGGTCAACAGGAATCGTGTCCCCATGATCTTTCTGGAATTTTTAGAGCACAATAAATTGATATAAAAAGCGGCAAAACTGACGCATGATAGTGCGCAGCAGAGCTGTGAAATGAGAGAAAATAAATTATGGCAATTTTCACAAATTCATTAGAAAAGGCAACGGCACGTATAAAGGAGATACGCCAGACGAGCACGTCGTATAAAATAGGCAAGACGGGAATGTTGCTTGAAGAAAGACTCAAAGAACCGGATTATAACGGTGTTTATGATGCCATAGAGCCAGTATATGAGTCGAATAGCAAAGAGTTGTGTAGTTTTGCGGAAGCACAGCTTATTAATGCTTTTATTAACGATACTCAATGTGATAATAATAAAGACGGAGAGCATAGCATAGATGATGAAATGACGGATACTCCTCCATACTATGTATATGTAGTAAGTAGGTAGATATTAGAAATAGATAATAGGCTGAAAAAGACTATCTGGCGAATCACAAGATGAACAATGACAGGAGCCTGGCTTCTGGCTAATGAATTGAAACAAATATCCGATTCACAGGTGGTCGCAAGCGATGCAGTTCGATACTGCCATTCAGAGCAAATAAAAAGTAAATGCAGAAATATGGCGTTATCAGGTCAAATAGAATTTTATAAAGTTCTTCTTCTGGGAGGCAATGAAGACTATACCTTTAGGACTTTTGCTAAAGACTATTGCTACAATGGTGATGTAGAAAACCCTTCGGAGAATGATTTGTTTATGTCATTGTTCCAGAAGATCTTAACAACGTTTGACTCTCAGGTCAATGCATATGAGAGTCTAAAGAAAGGCGTGTCTATATATCATGCTGATGATGTGGAAGCCAATACAATTCTTTCAGTAGCAACAAATCAGAAAATAATTGAGGGTTTTGTTGACGGTGGTTATTATGGCTTAAGACGCAAAATGTCGAACATGGATAAATCTGAGCAAACTGAAATAACCATTAACAAGATTGTTACAGACAGATACTATGTTTATATGTATTTTCCTTTCACACACAATGTCGGTGTGTTGATGATAGAGAAACGAGGAAACCTTACAGTATCAAAGGTTATCTGCAAGGTATTGGAATCCGTCTTTCATAATGACGTTGGGATTAAAAGTAAGGTAGTACGCTTCTTACCATCTCAGATGGTTCAAGAATTCCGTGATGGTGCAGTCATTGACCAGATGACTTATTCCCGTCAGATATCTTCAGCAGTTATGGGAGAAGGAGTTATTGACGAAGAGGAAATGTATGATGTGACCATACAAATAAAGCCTCGCAATGAAGAGTATTCGTATAACAGGCTCAATGTTTTGATGGACAAAGTAAATGCGATGTCTTTTTCTGTATTAGGACATCAGTTCAGCCTTGGTGACTTTGCAACAAAGAAAGGTAAATTGCGTTCAGAAGGCAGTGCCAGTCATCCAACCTTTAATGTTGAGGAGGATACTATTCGTGTAGTAAAGAATATACCTGAGGAGTTTTATGGTGAAGATGACTCAGTTAATCGCAATCAGATCAAGACGTTTTGTCAGGAACTCCTTCGTCAAGTTTCAACTGATGTTTATCCAATAGCACAGGCAGATGGGAATCAATGATTTCCTATATTACCTCCTTGTCTTGATACGTGATGGTCATAAATGGCAACGTACAGACATTAATGGACAGCAAAAAAGAAGGTGGCTGTACTTCTCCATATTACAGTTCATTGCCCTTGGTATATCAGCACTCTATGTCATTCACAAGAAAGTAGGTATAGACCATGATACCATTGATTATTTGCTGAGTTCAATGTCTATTATGGCTGGCTTGTTTTTGGCGTTGGTTGTATTGGTATTGGAAAAAAGTGAAAAAAATAACTATGAGGCAGATAATCAAAATGAACAGTCCAAGAAATTGAAGTTGTGGCGTTTTAATCGCCAATTTGTAACGTTGACTTCTTATGCAATCCTTATATCTCTGCTTGAAGTCAGCATTCTAATGGGAATCCTTTTCTTTGACCAAGGCATTAATCTTAATCATTATGAGTTCTTACCCATAGACGAATGGAATGCCACATCTGTTCTGATGGCCTTGAAGTTGTTCTTTGTAATAGTTGTACGGATTTGTGTTGTATATTTCCTATTCAACTTCATACTGCTTAGTGTTAATGCTGTTACCTGTATATATCAGTCGATTGTTATTACCATGGATGAAAGAAAGCCTCGTTATCAGGAAAATTCAGTAGAGGATATTAAAAACGCATTTAGAAGGAAAGGAATCAGACGTTTTCCAATACTGGCTATATCAATAGTGGTATTATTGATGCTTCTTTTGTATATGTTTTCATAATAACAACAAGAAGAAAGATATCATCCAACTTAATCCACGATACGGAGCGATTTCATACAAGAAGTTCAGTAACATAGAAGTAAATAACAACCATAAGTTCATTCCCCTACATCAAAATACTCTCATAACAACAATAATAAAATATGAAATAATCATTTAAATCAATTGTAGCATCGCTACTAAGAAAAGAATAATTCAAAAAATAGGGGTTTTATTATTTTATTATAAACAAAGGCTTCCACTTTTGATGGAAGCCTTTGTTGTATATGGACAATAGTTAACGTTAAGGTTAAGGTCTGCATTACCTCGGCTGTAAATCGGCATACTCCTTAGAGGCGTCGAAGCAGAGGCAGGCTTTCGTGACACAGGGGAGTTCGCGGTGACCTACAATCTTTGCTGTGGGGTAGTCGTGAACGAGGTTTTTGAGGAGTTCGTAGAGGGAACGCTTCTGGGCCTCTGTGCGAGTTTTTCGTTCTAAAAGAAAAAAATATTAACTTTGAGAGGAATTTCGAAGGTACTTTCGCTCGAAAATACAAGAAAAAATGATTTTTTCTCATTTTCTCTTGGTATTTTGCTCACTTAATCGTACCTTTGTACGCGGGAAAATAATGTATTAGAAAATTTCCTATATTTCGACATTTTCTTAATACAGGCAATGAAAGTTATACTTACTCTCCCGTCCCGACATCAAGTCTGGGACACTCCAAGACGTGATGAGAGGTGACAGATGAAGGGGGATATATGTTTTTTTTGAACTCGCGAAAGTAAATTGTTATGAATGTATTATCTTCACTTATTAAAAATGGCGAATCTATTAAGGCAAGACTGACAAAAGCGCCTTCGGCTTATGGATTTACTCGTATGTACTCATTATACTTGCTGGAGAATCAAGACGAATACTATAATTGGAAAGAACTTTCATACAAGTTTCTTCAGATTTATAGTCCGCAAGATATACAACGCTTCATTGCTTATGCGATTAAATTTGAGGTACATTATGAACCTCAGTTTATTTCAAATATGATAGGTGTTCTTCGGGCATGTGAAGCGATTCCGACAGAAAAAATGAAGGAGATGGAATCAGTTAATTCACGTGAAGCTGAAATCGCAGAAGTAGAAAGTCTTGAAAACGATTATCTTTATTTTCGTAATGTTGGGAGTGCTAAGGTTAATAGCCCTGCAGCAAAAAGGGCTTTTTTAGCTTGGCATGCTGCGGCTTGTGTCATGTTTGATAAATGGGTGTACCCAGCAGATGAAGACTGGGTGAAATTTCAGAGCATTAATGCAAGGCAAAATGGCTTTGGACTAAGTACGGAGTATGACAATATCTATTCTTCTTACAAGAAACTCATGAGTCGTTTGAAAGATGGCAGGAATATAAAGAGATCGCCCCATGCTCGTGCATTTGTCAAGAACAAAGATGAAAAAGGAGAACTGCAAAACAAGATAAATATCTTCATTAGTTATTCTCATGCAGACAGTCAATGGCTTGAGTTATTAAAGACACATCTGAAGGCTCTGAAGAAGTATTATGAGAATATTGAATACTGGGAGGATACCAAACTAAGGGGCGGTGATAAATGGCGGGAAGAAATAACCACAGCAATTGATAATGCGAACGTGGCAATTCTCCTTGTTTCTACGGAGTTTTTGGCTTCGGACTTTATTACAAGTGACGAACTGCCGCCGATTCTCCGCAAGGCAGAAGAGGAAGGAACGAGAATACTACCTTTGATAGTAGCACCATGTGAATATGAGGATTCTGAGCTTGGAGATTTTCAGGCGATTAATAGTCCTGACAGAACATTGGCTGACCTTGGTAATGACAAGGCAGCAATAGATAGGGTGTACTTGGATTTGAACAAGGAAATAAAGGTCCTAATTGGATAGTGGATGTGAGATAACCCTGCGGATAACTGCTGGGAACGATGTTATGAGTTGTGAATAATTGGAACACCGTAAATCTTTTCTAGACCAAGGCCAAAGCATTTTGCAAAATACTCATAGGTAATCTTTTCACCAGTTTTGACTGAATCGTTATATAGTTTGTGGATAACAAAATTGACGAAATCATCATTAGGTTTGGGAGGGAGCGGTATCAGTCTTTCACTGACGAGTTTCCACATGTCGAGAATATTCTTTCTATCAGATTGTAGCCTTATGTCTTGAAGTTTATCAATAAGGTTGGTAATAACTTCATCAAAAACTGATGATTCAATTTTAAGAATAGCTTCATTACTAGAACCATCATTTACGGGGGCATTGGCGAAGGCGTTTTCCAGACCATAGAAAGAATGCTTATCAAAAGAACCGTGTTTGTGAAATGAGAAGCATGCTGCTACATCACCAAGGAGTAGTGTGAATGTCTTGCTTTTGCGGTCATACTCATAGTAGATTACTCCAGCATGCTTTTTTGAGTAGTCTTTGCAGTATAGGACTTTGTAATGAAAAGGAACTTTGTTTAACAGGGACTGTGTATCTTCCTTGTTATCTTTTGCTTGAATAAATGAATTCAGTCGTTTACCAAGAGCTTTCTCGAGATGATGGGGCAGTTTAAAAGTGATGCTCTCAAAAGCAGAGATTCGCCATAGCAGTGATACCCAAAAGAAATAAGCTGCATCAGGTTTGATGCTTTTCCCATTGAATATATGGTCGTGCCACGGGGATTCAAGATATTGACCCAGTTTCTTTTCGCAGTGGGAACAGAAGATGTAGTCTTTGGAGACTGTTGGTTTTGTCATCTCATTTAAACGTTCGTTGGAAATGAAGTCAAAACTGTTTAGTAGTTCTTCTTCTCTGACAGAACGACCGATATATGTTGTGGTGATACGGTCACCAATGGTGTATAGTAGTTCTTTATCGCGTTTATAACTATGGTCTATACTGGAAACCATAGCAACGAAGAAACTTGGTATGATGTGTGAGTTGGTTTTATCAGCAGGCTGAGACTTGCAGATTGCACAGGGAAAATATTTCGGGCTGGTATCTCTCATTCTGATGATTCGTTTATAGGGTTGATGAAATAGTAGTCACGGCCTTCAATGCTGTCTGGAGAAATTTTGAAATTGGCATTTACCTTTAGGCTGACAGGTTTGATACCATCAAACTTCATTGATTGAAAGGTAATGTTAGGCATTGCTTTTTTGAGGCCGTCAAGGAAGAATTGTACGCGAGCCTTACCCACGAACTTGAATTTGTCGCACGAGCAGAAAGGTAATATAAACAAGTACAGAAGCCCCGCTATATTAAGAATGGCCCAGCAATAAGGAATCTCTTTGCTGTTGTGCTTACGTAGCATGACAACTAGATATGGGGTGTTGGAGCTATTCGGGACGCTATAATACCAGATTGGTGGCAGATGATGATGAGTGAGAGACTCGTTGATCCAGTCAATGGTACCCTTGAAATATGGAAGATACTCAAAGCCAATAACGCTAAGAACATACTTACAGAAGCATTTGTAGATGTTCTGAGGAATGTATTTTACATTGGAGAAAGAAAACTGGTCGGAGATAAACTTGGCTATTTCTTGAGGGTTATGGGTATCAGGCATTGTCTTTACCTTAAGAACCAAAGTATCACGACCGAGTGTGGAACGTGAGGATTGGTCGTTGGTAATGGAAATGCCATCGCCTTGGAGTGTGGGGGTGCCTTTTTTACCTTTAATACCTTTCAAAATAAGGAAGAACTGAAACAAGCGGGTGACATCCTGCTCGATGGTTTGGTTAAAACGACGATTGCAATCATCACATTCTTCACGGCAAACAAGCCCCTTGTTTCCGAGGGATTCTGAAATGGCGTGGGCTTTCTGACTGAATTTTGCATCGGGCATAGAACGACCACAAAAACGGCAAATACGCTTAGACTTGTCAAATTCACCAATGTTGAGGCGTTCACTGCCGCTGAAGGTACGAACTTCGTAATGGTCGTAGAGATAAGAAGAGATCTTTTCCAAGTCTGTTGATTCAAGGGGAACCTTATCCAACAGTGATAGTTGTTTTGTATAAAGATATATCTGAATGCGGTCTTCGATGCGACCTGGTAGTAACAAGAAGTGCTGTCCAGTGGGTATCTGCTTAAAGAACTGCTTCATTTCATAGACTCGTTCACCAATTTTATCAAGTAAGTGAAGTCTGTCTTTGAAACCCTGTGTGGCGGTTTGGAGATATTTGACAGTATCTTGGCATGGATTACCATTGATAAGCTCCGAGAATAGTCTGGTTGTGGCTTTATTGCCAATACCAAGATATAACACTGGGCTTGCAGTGTTTGCTATGATTGTGAACTGGGGCATGTGATAATTCTTTTTTACATATTATATTGCAAAATAGGTGCCAACTAGTGATAAAGTGACACAATGGCATAAAAAATGAGTGATATGAATATATTTCTTTCTGCGAGTGTGCCAGAGGAGATTCGGCAATGATAAATAATAGTATAACTAAGGCTATTGAGAGTCTGGTGAAGGAATGAGGGAGGAGTATGATCTTTTCCGCAAGTTGCATCTAGATGTGCAGGAGAAACAGAGTGACAGATACCTGTTAAATGGTAATATCCCAGGTACAGGGTACAAGTAAGGAGAAAAGTAAGGAGAAAACATCAGATAAGGTATATGGATTTATTTTAGAGAATCCTAAAATAACGACAGAGGAGTTGGCTCGTGTGTGTGATATGACTCCTGACGGGGTGTACTACCATACGAAACGTCTTCGTGAAAAGGGCGTGTTGATTCGTGAAGGCGGTCGAAAAGAGGGACATTGGATCGTTGTTAAAAAGTCATGACGAATCCATAGGATACGCAACTATTAAATGGCTCACAATTGCATCATTTGAGGCTTGAGATTCCAGGTTTAGAGGTTAAGGATTGGGTTGTAAATTGTTGGTATTCAGAATGAAATGTGGTTTGAGGCTGTTTCCGTAAATTGCATCACGAATGGCTCAACAATGGTTCAACAGATATTTATTTGACTGTAATTTACTCTGTTGATTATAAAGTTACAGGTAATGTCACTAAGCAGTCACTAAGTAGTCACCAAGTAGTAATCCAATAAGTAATCCAATAAGTAATCCAATAAGTAACCCAGTAAGTAATCCAATAAGTAATCCAATAAGTAAAACTAAAAAGAAGCGTATGAGCAAGGAGGAGATCCAGGCTGAAATTATGGAGGTGTGCACTGATTGGGTGTCGTTGGACTATGTTGCAAAAACAATAGATAGGACTACGGCTTATTTACTATCAGATATTATACCATCAATGTTGGAAGAAGGACTTATTGAACGTATTGATCCAGAAAATCCGAGAAATCCTTATCAGAAATACAAAAATACTGAATTGGGTAAGACATTAATCGAGAAATGATGTAAGAAGTAAGAGATAAATAAAAAGAGAACCTCAGTTCGTTTAACGACGGACTGAGGTTTTTTTCGTTTTTAAAGCTTAGTTTATGGTAAATTTAATAGCACGCTTATACCTTTAGGTGTAAGCCTTTTTTGTGCCCGTTTTGGCGGGTAGCTGTTCGGTTATCGGGGCGGTGTGCTCTGGTGACCGATTTTTTTGTGTTTAATCGGAAACAGTCTAAGTATTTGATAATGAGATGATTACGAATTAGAGAAGATTCGTTGAGCAAATTTTTCTGAAAAAAGTAACCCCTGGATGGCAAAAGCAGCGGTAAAAGGGGTGAATAGTGGTTGAGAGGCCCGAAGAACGCCAAACAGCGTTTTTGGATAAGGTAATAACAACTTTTTAACCCCCCAAAAATTTCAGAAAAATGAAAAACGAAATTGGACAGTGGTTCGAGCAGAACCAGATGAAGCTCAACGAGACTTCGAATAAGGAAAAAGCACAAGCAGTGAACGAACTGCGTGTGTATATCAACAAGAATCTGCGTGGTTGCACCAAGTATGGTGCGCACTCGGCAGCGGTGTTGGGATGCGAGCCTGACGACTACTACCTGCAGAAGGCGTGGCAGAAAATCTACAACGGCATCTGGGAGTGGAAAGACGGTCGCACATTGGCAGACCAACTGATGCGCACGGCAAGCAACCTGATGCAGAAGCAGGTGAAGAAATACCGCAACGCTACCAAGGACGGTGCTCAATTAAGAGAGAATGACATGTGGCTGCGTGTAAATCTGGATGTGGAACGCATGAGTGAGGCTCCGAAGTGTGTGATGACCGAGGATGGCTGTATGCTGACCGAGGAGGAAGCACAACTTGTAAATGCCTACGAGGTGATGCTGGAGGTGCTGAAAGACAAACCTGAGCAGGTAGAATACGTGCTGGAGGTAAAGAAAGGTGGCACTTACGATGACATAGCCAAAGCCATGGGCATTGAGGTGAGAGAAATCATGTTGATAGAGCGTCGGGTTCTGAGAAAACTTACTGCCTTCAGGCTGAAGAAGGGTAAAAACTGAACAAAACAAGAGGTTAATTTTTTTAAAACGTAACGAATATGAAGTATTTCAGGATTAACGAGTTGGCACGGTGCTTTAATGAGAATGGGGCGCGGTGTCGGGAGTGTAGGCTGAAGCAGCCGGCGAATAAGCTGCCGGATGGGGTGGAGGAGAACCTTCAGGCACTGGTGGATAATGTTCTTGACCCAGTGCGGGAGAGATACGGGAAACCGATAAAGGTGAATAGCGGGTTCCGTTGCCTAGTGCATAACAAGACTGTTGGCGGTGTTCCGAACAGTCAGCATGTGAAGGGCGAAGCGGCGGACATAATTCCAGTTAGTAGTGAAAAGATAAAAGTTAAAAGTGAGTTGGAGAGACTTGTAAAAATCATTGAGGAACTGGGCAAATTCGATCAACTGATTATCTACCCCACGTTTGTGCATGTGAGTTGGAAGAGAAGTGGTGGGAACAGGAAGCAGGTGATTAATAAGGCTTAAAAGCTTAGGTGCTTAGATGCTTAGGAGCTTAGGTGCTTAAATGCTTAGGTGCTTAACTGTAAGCCGTAAGCTGTAAGCAGTAAGCCAACAACCGTAAGCTAATTAAGAATTAAGTTTCTTGGAGTAAGAGGAGCGGAGACCATTAAGCAATTTCGCTACCGCGTCGATATCTGGCTTGAGGTTTTCCAGGCTCTGATTGTCAATATAGTGGAGGTCGCTAGCAATAATTAACTGATTATATGCTTCCATCAAAGAACCGTAAGCAATCTCAATAAAATGAATCTGCTCACGTAAAGACGTTCTTCCGCTACCCTCTGCAAGATTGGATGGCACAGAGACAATTGCCCTGCGAATCTGATCACAAAGAGCGTAGTTCTCGAATTTAGGGAAATGGTCAAGAAGTTGGTAAACAGAAACTACCAGTTTCCTCGCTTCTTGCCACGCATTCAATGTTTCAAATGAGTATGTCATGTTGAGATAGCTATGAGCTTAAATGCTTAGACGAATAAATGTTTTATTATAATAACGCAAATAAAAATAATTTATTATGGATTTGCTTAGGTGCTTAAATGCTTAGGTGCTTAGATGCTTAGGAGCTTAGGTGCTTAAAGGCTTAAGGGCTTAGGTGCTTAGGTGCTTAAATGCTTAGGTGCTTAACTGTAAGCCGTAAGCTATAAGCCATAAGCAGTAAACCATAAGCCATAAGCAGTAAACCGTAAGCCGTAAGCAGTAAGCCGTAAGCCGTAAACTGTAAGCAGTAAGCTGTAAACTGTAAGCTGTAAACTGTAAGCCGTAAGCTGTAAACTGTAAGCCGTAAACTGTAAGCAGTAAAGAAAGGGTAAAAAGATGGTACAGGTATTAGATTGGACGGCCATTGTGGTTGGGCTGATGTCGTTGCTGGGGTGTTGTGCGTGGTTCGTGGAGGGCCGTAAGCATAAACCCACGGCAAAGGGGTTGGTGACCGACAATAGGCTGAAGGAGATGGAGCTGGGTCAGCTGTATGTTGACCAGTTCGAGAAAAACATTGCCGAACCCCTGCGGCAGGAGGTCAG
>OCTX012220857.1_pt1 | contig 16217 bp, 13 predicted proteins | sample 1539691 | NCBI WGS metagenome assembly OCTX01 (sample SAMN02144231, study PRJEB22623) | gut metagenome | biome: sheep rumen | host: Ovis aries | place: New Zealand | reverse complement strand
TTAGTCTTGCGACATTCGTTTTCGAATGTGTGTATGGAGAATAGTTAAGTCTGACTGAACTCAATCCCCACTCTTTCATAGTCTTGAATGTGTTTTTGTCAAGACACGCATCCTCTCCAATGACACCGGTGCAGAGACCCTTCAACTGGATTGCATCTCCCTTTTCTGAACTAAGTTGGTTGCCAACTAGTTTCAATCTTCCGTATTCTGCCACAAAACCAAGATTTTCCGCATAAGTAGAAAACAGGCAGGACAAAAACAAGAAAATACTAAATAAACCTTTTTTCATTGTTTTAATAATTTTATGTTTTTGTTTTATATTTAATTAGCATTAGCTTATCACACAATTATTTCCAGCAGTCTCGCTCCCTTCTCATCGCTGAAATACCACTCCCATATTGTCGACGGAATTTCTCCGTCTCTGGCTGTTTTATAATCTATTCCGTACGACTGGCAAATTCCTTCTGCCTTGAATCCATGGCTTTCCGCGACGTAGCGTTTCACCGTCTCCGTCTGCTTCATCGCAAGACGTGTGAAGATGCTTCCTATACCGTCGTTCACAAGAAGAATTCGCAGATTGGTGTCCTCCGCGCTCCACAGTCCGCTGACATCATAGAAGAAACTCAAATCTCCAATCACAAGGTAGACGGGCTTATCCCCCACTCCACTCGCATATCCGATCGCCGCAGACATACTTCCTTCTATTCCATTCACGCCTCGGTTGCAAAAGAACCGCAGTTTTTTGGCTTGTGCTTCTGGCATACACCAAAAGGCATAATCGATGGCTCGAACGGTTGTGGAATTGGCAAGAAAAATATGCGATGACGGTGCTATACGGCTAAGAAATTCACTGTATACCGCCGGATATTTTGTGGAATCCATCTGTGTGTGGATAATCGTAGTAGAGACGTTGCGTGCAACGTCTCTACGATTTGTCCATCCATTGTCAGAGACGTTGCACGCATTATCCGAGACTGAGACGTTGCACGCAACGTCTCTACAGTTGTCCACATACAAATGTGTCATACATTTGAATGTGTCGGCAAATTCCATCGTTTTCGACACACGGACCACCGTCTGTGGTTTGATTTTTGTGATTGCCGCTTTGGCTGTTTTGCTGACAATATGTCCACCGATATATATCACAAAATCAGGGTTATACGCCTCTATTTTGTCGTCTGGAATGCGATTATTATTCGTCTGACACGCACGTCCGTGCATCTCTACGTGTGGCGCAAAATATTCCATATTTGACAATACCTCTGTGTAGAATGGAGCACCGAGACGGATGAAGGCATCAATGTAAGATGGATTAATTCCGTCGTTCTGCCCTACCATCACCAACGGACGTCTGGATTTTTCCCACAATGGCTTCAATGTGTCGCCAAAAAGAGAAGCGTCTCCAATGAGCGATATTTTTCTGAACTCTGGAAGAGCCTCGACGGTGCACTCGAAAAACGGTTCTTTAATCTGCATATTGATCTGCACCGGACCGTTCTGCCCTGCATACGCAATCTCCAAAGCAGCATTGATCTCACGGTTGGCAAACCACATGCCGTCGGCACTCTCGTCATCCTCCACGTCGACACTATATTTCACAGCCGAAGCCAACGCAGATGTCTGCCACATCGTCTGCCCCATCATCTGCCCTATCATCTCCTTCGGACGGTCGGCAGTGACCACAGCCATGCCAATCCCCTGATACTGAGCCTCAACCAGTGCCGGCAAAAGATTAGCCACCGCGCTTCCACTCGTGACACATACCGCAACTCTCCTGCCCGTCTGCGCCAAACCAAGCGTCATGAATCCCGCGCTTCGCTCGTCGAGAGCCCTGTGCACATCGAAATCCCCGCAACACATCGATTCCACAATAGGCATGTTGCGACTGCCCGGACAGACAACCACGTCTGAAAACGAATGAACTTTAAGCAGATATATCAGCTGCTGAATATGTTTCTTTATCGAGTATGCCATCTCTGTTTTGGATTACGCATACAAAATTAACACAAATCATAAAAAATAAGAAACTGTTTAATTAAAGGATTTTGCCTCTTGCCCATATATCACTTAGAATTAAACCACAGAGACTCAAAGATCTCAGAGAAAGTCTGCGAATTTTAAAAGAAAAACATTCATAAAATAAAACCGAACAAAAGAGAATCAAAGAAATTATTTAATTTTGAAAAAAATATCAATATTAAGGTAATATGGCAAAATCAAGTTCAATCTACATGGGAGAGGGCAAGATGGCTCTTTCTGGAAAATGGGGAAGCGCATTTAGCGCATGTATGGTGGCGATGGCAGTGACTATGGTACCATCATTCTTACAACTTTTATTTATAGACACCACAACACAATCGCTTTCTTTGTCTTCTGCTACAATTCTCTTTTATATTATCTCTTTTGCGTGGGCATTTTGCGTGTCCTCTCCTCTCTTGTTTGCCTGTGTGGTAGGATTGCGACAGATGCACATCTCTAATGAATCTCCTTTGGATGTGATGATTGAGAAATTCAAGAAAAACATTAGCAGATATATAGTATTAGAACTCAAAATAGCGTTAAGAATACTTGTTTTCATTGCTATCCCATTGGTAATCTATTTGATTTGCATATTTAAAGGCTTTATGGAATATGGAGATATGAACCCATCTTCCCAATATGGAGGAATCGCCTCATTGAGTATGTTTGCCTTAGGTATAATATACATCTATAAAACCTTTGAATTTATATTTGTTCCTTTCATTCACAATGATAATCCAGATTTGACAGATAACGAGATACTCGACAAAAGTGCTTTGCTGTCAAAGGGCTATAAGTGGACAATGTTCAAAATAATGTTGCGCGCTATATTGCCAGCATTCGCAATTCTTATTGTTTTGGGTATTGCTTTCTCATTTGTGTTTATGGGAGCACTCATCGGAGGAATAGCAGCCGCTGGAGCCGGATATGATTTCTCTAATTTGCCAGCATCTTCGTTTGGCCTGACTTTCCTTTTTATCTACATGATCATTGTTCTCTTTCTTGCTGCCTTTATCCAAACAAGAACATTTCTTCCTTTCTCTGTATTATACTCTGAGCTGACAGGATATAACAATAACGATCAAAATGATCAGGAAAAAACTCCTGTTGCTGTTCCAGAAAATGTTATCGTGACAGATCCTGAAGAAAACACAAATAAGGAAGAGGAGAAAAAAGAGGAACCTGAAATTCCTTACGAACAAAGATATATGCCTAGATGACGTTGACGGTTGGCAAATAGCAGTTGGCAAAAAAAATATGACAGATATGAGTGAAGCAATTTATAAGACAATCAAGAAAATCGCAGAGGAGGCAAAAGGTGGCAAACTTACTCGCGCCGACCTTGCCTACGACCTGAAAATGACTGACTCACTGGAGGTCAGCCGTCTGGCTTGGGAGGCATACAACCATTATGGCAAAGATCCTCTGATAAAGTCTACTTTCGTCAACAACGACAGCAACACTTCAATCGTGGATGATTATGAATTGCGTCAACTTATCGCTGCCGATAATAAAGATGGCTATTTCGACGCTTTGTCGAAGGATCTTGAAAATGGAGAAAATGCGTTGACGGTGCTTGATAATATGCTGAAGACGAAGATGTCGGAGGCTGTGGCTTCTGAGATGAGCAGTCTGATGAGCGTCATCATGGGCACAAGGGGCATCGAGAATGTGAAGAATGAAGCATCGCAGGCTGTGCAACTGTATGGTCAGCTTATAAACGTCTACGATGAGGCAAAGAATGGTGTGAAGGAGGTGGCCCACGATTTCGTCGACCTACGCACGGAAATCCTTCACGTCTACGAGAAATACGCACAGATGCTTGTGGATTTCTATGGTGACTCCATCAAACGCGTCGCCCCATCTCTTTTCGATTTTGATTCAATCGAATATCTCGACACCACACAGATGTTTGAAAAAGTCAAACTGCAATATGACCTGCTTTCTGAAAACTGCTCGGTGATGATGTCTGAGATCAGCGACGGGTTCTCTAAATCCGTGCAGATCGCCTCACAAAGCAGCAAAGCTTTGGGTGGCGGAGCTCTCGCTGTTGCGGCTGTCGAGGCAATCAAACATTATCTCGACGCTTCCGAAAAGACCGTCAGAATGAAATCCGACCTCGAGGCTTTCAAGATGAATATCAAGAAAGACGTCACAAATATCAAGTCGGACTACACCCGTCTGGCGACGGTGTACAAGACCATCAACGACCTGTATATTCCCAAAGCAGACGCATATTTCAAGTTTGGCGGCAAACTCCTTTCTGCCGAGTTTGAGCAGATGGTTTCCACACTGTATGCCAAGGCAGGTGTGGCAGAACTTGTGAAGGAGCGTGACGAAGTGATGGACGAGATCCGTGCTGTGTCCGGCCAACTCAACGACCACAACAACAATATCATCTTCTATGATGAACAAATAGGACGTTGCCAAGGAATCCTGACAGACAAAAAAGATGATTACGAGAACGCCAAGAGTCTGCGTCCAAACAAACCATCAGTGATTGTCAATGTGCTGACATTTGGCTCTGCTGACAAAAAATACAGCCAGAAGATGTTCAAATGGAAAGGTGTCTATGGCAATCTGGTGAAGGAGTATGAGAATGCCATCGTCGACGAGAAAGCTGACACATCTGAATTGGAATCTAATAAAAACGCAAGACGTGAGGCAGAAAAGAAACTTGCCCAACTTAAAACGAGACAGAAAGAGCTGACAGACAAAATCCTGAAGACCATTTCCGTCGACACAGAAATGAAAAGAACTCTCGCCTCTCATCTGGAGGATATCATCAGGATGCTCCACGTCGGCAAAGAGATTCTTGAGAGCGGACTCGACGCAAAAAGCATAAAGGCAATCAATATCGACACTTATCATTCAAATGAACTTCCAGAAGATATCAAATCCGCTGTTGCAAACTTCAAAGATCTTGTCGGAGAAGTGGCTCCAAATCTGAAGGAAGACATGAAGAAAAATCTGGAAAAGAATTTCAGCGAACAAGAGATTGCCGAATTGAAGAGAGTATATAATGAGAGCGTCAAACTCACTGACGCGCTTGTGTCGCTTGAAGCGTTGAAAGAACAGAATCAGGTGTCGTCTGAAATCTACGATAAAGAGCTGGAGAAGATCCAGACACAGTTCAATTCTCAGATGGCAGACATCGACGCCAAAGCAGATGTGCTCGGCAGCGTGCTCAAAGATCTCAACACAGCTCCCGACGCAGAGGCAAGAAAGAAAGCCATAATCAAACTGACCAAAGGAGGCAAGATATTTGCAGACGAAGATGATTTCAACAAATTCATCAACGGAACCCTAACAATAAACATCTAATTCCACCATCTTTCCCGTAGGGACCACTTTTTCCCGTAGGGAATTAATGTAGGTAACACATATGACAGAATATACAAGCAGCCACAGACGACAGGATATGGGGGCTGACACATTCGACAAAGAACAGCAGGAGGCAGAAAGAGCAGCCGCAAAAGGAGAAGAGATAGAACGTAAGAAACGAGAGAAGAGAGAGAGACTCGAAAAAGATCCTACATATAATTTCTGTTCCAAGATCAGCAGGTGGATGGACAAATTTTATCTGGATCCTATCATTGGACTAATTCCAGGAGGTGTGGGCGACATCGTCAGCCTGACATTGACTGTGCCATTCATATATGTGGCCGCGACGAAGATCAAATCCATTCCGTTGACACTGGCTATAATATATAATTCATTGGTAGATATGTTGATAGGAGCCATCCCCGTGCTCGGAGACATCATAGATATTTTCAATAAAAACCACAAGAAGAATTATAAACTGCTGACAGGATTCATCGAAGACGATAAGGAGATCAAGCATGAGGTAAACAAAAAAGCCATCTTTTGTGGAATCGCAATAGCGATATTGATATTCCTCATCTGTCTTGTGTTGAAATTCGTGGGTGAATTGATCGGCTATGTTTGGGAATATTTCACAGGATTGTTTTGACGGTTGAGGATTGAGGGTTGAGGATTGAGGGTTGGCATCATAAAAAATGATAGATTAAAGCGATGAAAACAAATCCAGGAATAAAAGCACTTGCTGTGATTGTCTCTATCATATTGCTGATACCAATAAGCATAAATTGGTATTCGTTTCTCGCACGCTCTTTTTCTAATGATGTTGTAGATGCCTCAGAAACGCCCTTGGAATTTAAGATTTTAACCGATTCTACCGCAGCAGTAAGTAAATGCCATCCTGAAATAGAAAATATCTCCATTCCTGAAAAGGTACGTATTGAAGGAAATATTTATACAGTAATAGAAATCGGAAAGAAAGCTTTTAGTTCTTGTCGTAAACTGACCAATATCAATATTCCGACAAGTGTCAAAACAATCGGAGACGAAACTTTAAAAAATTGTGTCCGTCTGAAAAGCATCAAAATCCCCGTAAGTGTAGAGAGCATCGGAGACTCGGCTTTTAAGAATTGTTCGAGTCTAAAAGACATCGAAATCTCTACAGGAGTCAAGAACATAGGAAATTCGACATTTGAAAGTTGTTCAAGTCTGAAAAACATCAAAATCCCCGTAAGTGTAGAGAGCATCGGAAATTCGGCATTTGAAAGTTGTTCAAGTCTGAAAAACATCAAAATCCCTACAGGTGTCAAGAACATAGGAAATTCGACATTTTTGGATTGTTCAAGGTTGAATTACATTGAAATTCCGGCAAGTGTCAATACAATCGGAGAGCTTGCTTTTTATAATTGTTCCAATTTGAAATACATCAAGATCCCTTCAAATGTCAATACAATTGGAGGATTTGCTTTTTATAATTGTTCCAATTTGAAATACATCAAAATCCCTTCGAATGTCAATAACATAGAATATGGGGCTTTTAAAAATTGTTCCGGTTTGACAAATATCGAAATCCCTAAAAGTGTCACTGACATCGGAGAATCTGCGTTTGAGGGATGCAAAAATCTTGATGTCGTAATCGATAATTCAAAAGATGACGTGGTAGTTGGAGAGGATGCTTTTAGAGGATGCAAATCTGTAAGGTATACTAAATGATAGATTAAAGCGATGAAAATAAATCCAAAAATAAAAGCGTATGCAATAATTGCTTTAATTGCATTACTGATACCGATAAGCATAAATTGGTTTACGTTTCTCGCACATTTTTTCTCTGATGGTAACGATACTCCCGTCAATCCTTTGGAATATAAAATCTTAACTGATTCTACCGCAGCAGTAAGTAATTGTCTTCTTCTTGAAACAGATACTATTTCCATTCCTGAAAAAGCACATATTAAAGGAAATGAATATACAGTCACGAAAATCGAAAAAAAAGCATTCAGTTATTGTCGTAGATTAACTAATATCGAAATTCCTAAAAGTGTAACCAGCATTGGTTATTCGGCATTTGAGAATTGCTCAAATCTGACCAATATCGATATTCCTGTGAGCGTAACCAACATTGGTTATTCGGCATTTAAGAATTGTTCTAATCTGACCAATATCAATATTCCTGCGAACGTAACCAGCATTGAAGAAGGGACATTTAATGGATGTTTTCAATTGAATAATGTCGAAATCCCTGCAAGTGTAACAAAAATTGGATACTCAGCTTTTAGTAATTGCTCAAGGTTGAAAAGCATCAAAATTCCTACGAGTATTGAAAAAATTGAAGATTCAGCTTTTAGGAACTGTTCGGGGTTGAAAAATATCGAAATCCCTGAAAGTGTTATCAATATTGGATATTCGGCATTTGCCGGATGTAGTAACCTTAATGTCGTAATAAATAATTCAAAAGATGACGTGGTAGTTGGAGAAGATGCTTTTAAGGGATGCAAATCGGTAAGGTATACTAAAAATCCGTAAGGTATACTAAATGAGGGGTGAGAGTTAACGGGTGATAGGTGATGGTTATCTCTAACCCCTTTCACTTTAAGCCTTATGCCTTCATCAATCGTCAATCATTAATCATCAATCATCAATCGTCAATCATCAATCATCAATCGTCAATCGTCAATCATCAATCATCAATCATCAATCCGCCCATCACCTTCTTCACCACACATTTGATCGCCGCCTGTTCCTCTTTCAGATCCAGCATCGACAACACTGCCTGCAGTTCCTTCAGCAAATCAGGCTCACGTCGGCACAGCTGGTATGCAATCTTGATGCAGACAGCCCTCACCGCCACAGCCAGACGCATATTGCAGATATTGTCGAGAGTGAAGTTGAGCAGATCGACGTCGATCTCCTTCACCTCTGGCAGAAGCATCAAAGATATGTTGAGCCACAGACGAAGCTCCCCCTCCTCTCCACGATTCGCCAATATTTTCTCCACTATCTCCCGACGGTATGGCAGAAGACGTTTCCTATCCTTCTTGCACAACACCTCCATCACCCACACCGCATGCCATGCCAGACGGGGATCATCACCACACGTGATTTCCCAAAGCGTGGATATATCCGTGCCGCCGACGAGAATGTCGCCTACAATCGCGTCGACACTGCTTTTATGCAACGGTTTGACAGATAATATTGATATGATGTCCATTTATAAACTCCCCAAACTATTTTGTAATGTAAATATAACAAGTAAAAAACATTTTCATTTGTTTTTTTGACGTTTATTTGCTTATTTTGGATTCTATAAAATCAAAATGAAGGACTTTATGAAGATAAGAAATTTATTTTTCAACACATTAGTTTGCGCATCACTTATCGGTTGCACAGGAGGAGATGATCCAAAATCTAATTTGCCAAGCGGAGCAGAAAGTTTTCTGAACAAACATTTTTCAGATGTCAATATAAGCACTGTGGAGAGCGATGACGACAGCGACGTGGAGGTGACACTTGAAAATAAAATCCGTATCAGATTCGACCGCCGCGGCACATGGGAAGAAATCAACACAAAGAGAAACGGAATGTCGGAATCATTGAAGAAACTGCTTCCAAACCAGATAAACAACTACGTGTCGAAAAATTATCCAGGACGTGTGATAAGAAAAGTGGAAAGAAAAAAATATGGATACGAGGTGACTCTCAACAAACCTGATCCCGTGATATTGAAATTCACAAAGGGCGGAGCCCATATTCCTGAAGACGAGTTTGCTCAGTAAGAGATGTCCCTTAAAAAAATTGTAGCGGTAATCATATCTTTGCTTTTGCTTATTCCTATTAGCAAAAACTGGATTTCACTCTTCATAAGTACATATGAAGAGTATAAAGCTAACGAAAATAATGACGAGGAGCCTGTCACTATAACCACCGTTGAGGAAAATGATTCGGAAGAAAAAGAAGAACATTTTCCTCAAAGGACTGACAAGGCAACAGATGCAGAGACACATGGGGGTGTGGCTCAGGAAATTCCGTCTCGAAACGATGCAGAGACACAAAATCCCATATATAAAAAAGAGAGAAATCAAAACGCACAAGAAAATCAAGAAAAACATAAAGCCAAGAAATCGGATATCGTTGACGCTGCTGACTCCCCATTAAAGTTTCGTTTTTCTTCATGTAATAAACGTGCCAGTATCGAGTATGACCCTTCATATGAAAATCTAATTTCTCTCAATATTCCGCATAAAGTGCAATACAATGGTGATGTATATACTGTTTATTACATCGACTATAAAGTGTTCTACAATTGTCAAAATATTGTCAAAATAGAAATTCCTTCATCTATTAACGTATCTTATTCATCCTTCCACCATTTTAATAAATTGACCTCCATCATAGTCGCGCCAGATCATCCGACTCTATCATCAGAAAAAGGTATTTTATATAATAAGGACAAGAGTGAAATCATACGTGTGCCTACAGGATTCAAAGGAGAATTCAAATTGCTTAATAGTGTTAAAAAAATAGGACAACACGCTTTTCAAGATTGTAAAGGGCTGACTAATATCGAATTTCCTTCTAATGTAACTGAAATTGGCGACTACGCATTTGACGATTGTAAAGGATTAACCAATCTTGTTATACCTTCTAATATCAGCAGTATCGGCAGCCATGCATTCTCCGGATGTAGTGGACTGACAAATGTAGAGATTCAAGTCCCTACGAATGTCAAATTTAGTTCTTATGTATTTTCGGGTTGTAAAAAATTAAAATCCTTCGAAATTCCTCCTCACATTACAAAATTGCCAGATGGTTTTTTTTCAAATTGTTCTAGTTTCGAAAATTTTGAAATTCCTTCATACATTACTTCGATTAGAAAATATGCTTTTTCTAATTGTTCTGGAATGGTCTACGTGATTATTCCCAAAAGCGTGACAGCCATTGGAAACGGTGCTTTTTCTAGTTGCACTGGATTGACAAACATAATCATCTCTGAAAATGTATCTTTTCTTGGGGATGGAGCCTTTTCTAATTGCAAAAACCTTAATGTATTGGTTGACAACTCTAAGAAAAATGTGAAATACAACACCTCTACTTTCCAAGGTTGTAAATCTTTGAGATGGACTAAGTAATTTTTACTATCTTTGCTCAAACAACATTAAAATCTATGGAAATCATTGTCATCATTCAAGCCGCCATTATCATACTGCTCATCAAGACCCTCTTATCCAAAGACAAAAAGGTGAAAGAGGCGACGTCTCTATTGAACGGCTATGGCAATGAAAGGGAAAGCATCACATACAGCTGGAAACTAGACTCTGCAAGAAAGACCAAACTGAAAGGTCATCTGACTCTGCGATTCAACCCTGACGAGATAAAAGAGCAGCGGCTGAACAACCCGTTCGCCACTTTCAACAACTCCAACACAAATGGCGTGGAAAGCAATCTGCGGAAAATGTATTTCTACATGCTCAACAATCCACGCACACTGATGCATTGCGCGGAGATTGTCAAATATATCAACCGTGAATGCAGCAAAAACCGTGTGGATGAACTCGACAAACTTCAATTTGTCTTGGATTTCGTCCAGGAGCCGAATGTGAAATACAATTACGACCACGACTGCAGTGAAATACAGTATCCAAAAGAGTATATCCGTTTCCCCGACGAGACTCTCTACGACAGACATGGCGACTGCGACTGCAAATCATTCCTCGCCGCCACTCTCTTCCATCTGATGGGCTACAATGTGCTGTTTCTCATCTCATACAAAATTCAGCATGCAGCAATCTGCATAGAATACGACGACCGCTGGAAAGCATTGCTGCAGAATTCCATGAGCACCGTCGTGACAGAATATGAGGGACGCAAATACGTCTACTGCGAAACCACTTCCGACAACTTCAGAATCGGCGGCATCTCTCCCGACTTCACAGTGAAGGATTTTGAAACTAAAATTGAACTTAGAGGATAAATTATGGATTATTTATTTGAGATAATAGGGTGTATTGTTTTAGGGGCCATAGCCATAACTGTCACTGTAATATCAATAAAGGAATATCAGGAAAAGTCTAAAATCAAAGACTTGTGTTGCTCAATTATAGCAAAATCTCTTCAAAAAGGAGAAAAAACAAAAATGACTTTCGAACTGCTAAAAAACTTTTATAAAAAACAGTTTCCCGATAATAACAAACAATCAATCCCCCTTTGGTCTGAAGCAGACTCTTTCGCAAACAAAGTGATTTGGCGGTCTAAAAATATCAACCCAAACACTATGGTTGATTATGATTTTGTCACAAAAAAAAGGAATCTCCTTTTCCGTCAAGATTTAATAAGATTATTGTTCAAACTCGCGGCTGATGGCGACGGAATAAAAAACGACGAATGGTATTATCTCCTGGAAATGATGGACAAGCTGAAACTAAATAAAAGAAGCTACGATTATTTTATAAGATATTATGCTCCCTTGCGTACGGAATATGACGACTACTCAAAATACTACGACAACGAAGCCAAAAAAGATTTTTCTTCCACAACATCATCGTCACTACTCCAGCAATACTATGAGATTCTTGGTGTGTCAATCGGAGCGTCAAAACAGGAAATCCAAAAAGCCTATCATGCTCTGGCTCTTCAATACCATCCAGATCTTCCACAAAACGCCAATAATAAATCCTGTGAAGCTCAAATGGCAAAGATCAACGATGCATACGCACATGTGATTGCGAACCTATGATTGATATACAACATGTCATTAGTAAAAATGCATTTCTTTCTTCTTCTCTCTTAAAGCCACAGAGCTTCCTGTTCCCAATTTGGAGTAAATCCCATACTATAAGTACAAATAGCAGGATATCTATTTAGTAAATCCTTCAGTTGTTTCTTCAGCGGACTTGCTACCCTTAATGTTTGCTGAATATAAGCAATATAACAAAGATGACTATATATCTTCTCTGGTCTTGAAGATTTATTTCTTATCCAAGAAAGAGGGAGATAATCTGGAATAGATGGTATCTGTATTCTTTTATTCCATAATCTTGCATGATGAGCACAAGCATTACGAAGTATTCTCATTGATTCCAACCAACTCTCAAGATATGTGTATTTAGGAATATTAAAAGATCTCGCTACATTCTTCTTGGAAATAACATCTGTACATTCCTTATATAAAGATGCTAAGGATCCTATAGTTACTGTTTCAAGTGCTTTCCAAGCTGGAGGAAGGTTTGGAAAATCGTATTTCTCAAAATGATCCAATATAAAATCCTCTTTAGAACGATTTACTTCTTTGATGATTAAAGATAGATTGTTGAAAAAAATTATTCTATCCTTAAAATTCTTTCTTTCAGCATACCAAAAAGGGCCATTTGCCAAAGAGAAAAAATACACAACCCGTGTCCGAATTGCAATTTCTATATCTTGAATAGCAGCAAAAATCAGACTTCTTAACTCACAGTCAAATCTATAGTGATAAATTATGGTTTCAAATGTTGTATTTGGAATAAATTGTTCCGTTCCAGAATCCATGAAAGTATGAAAATATGAGTCAAGTCGGAAATAACCAACAGACAACATATAATCTTTTGCTAATTCTACATCAAAGAATTTTAATCCCTTGTCTTCAAGGTTCTGTATTTGATCTAAGATAGTTATAGCTTTTTTTGTATACTGTACCATATCCATATTATAAAATCGAAGACCCACCATGGTACGCATCGTTGAGAGGCGCGGTGGGTTTTATTGCTGCAAAAATAAATATAATAATCAAAATCACAAAATATAATTTTTGTTATCGACTGAAAATGTTTGATTTTCTCATAAATGGCAAAGATCAACGACGCATACGCACATGTGATTGCGAACCTATGATTGATATACAAAAACAATAGGGGCAGGTATGAAACCTGCCCCTACGTCTCTTTTATTGGATGACATCATGGGATTTAATGGACATTGATGAACATCCTCAAGAGATCCTCGAATTTATTTCACCACAACCTTATATTCCGCATCTTTCACCACCACATTATATACGTCGGATGAAAGCGGACTCAGATTCAAATATCCGCCAATGATCGTTTTCTCCATCACCATCTTGCCATTGTTATCGTAGACGGTAACGATTCCATCATAGAGATTGCCATCCGCGTCGCTTATATACAGATCTCCATCAGTTGGGTTTGGATAAACCGACTGTTTGCCAGCATTCACGTCTGCCACATCGGTAGGGTCCTTCACTTCTATATAACCTGTATATGTGGCTTCCGGATCCGCATCACTTACAGTTGTGACTGTCCAATTATATATTCCATCGACAGTTGGCGTTCCACTGAAGTAGATATTCTTCGACGCCTGGTCTATCCTTGTCTCTATTCCCTCTGGAGCGTTCGGTTCCCAAGTGATGTTGACGGTGGACGCTCCATCCCATGTCAGATTATATTCAGCGATAGGATTATTGACATACACAGTCTGTTTGCTTGATCCGCCTCCATGTTTTGTCAGAGTAGGCTCCACCATATTGCGAAGTTTCTTGTAATATTCAATTGGGCTGTAACCCAAGTGAGGAGGCTGGTTGTAGCCGCAGTGCTCCCAAGCCACAGCCATATCGTATGTGTGGTCGTCACGTAGCCAAGGAAGCTTATAGTCGCTCGGCATTGTTGTCGTGTAGACGGTGAGATAATACTGGCCATTCTGTTCTGTCCAGAATATGGACTCCTCACGCCAGTCGCCCACAAGGTCGGCCTGCAGACATGGGTTGTATTTGGTAGCATTGTTGGTGTTGGCTCCCCACTGCACCTTTACTCCGTTCACCATGATATTGTATCCGAAAGTGTATTGGCGCACCCACGTCTTATTCACATTATCCCATTTGTCGACATGACCACGGTCTGTATACTCTTCAAGCAAATCGCCGTCCCAGAAGATACGTCCGTTGATTGAACTGCTAGTTGTGCTTCCAGTGTGCCACTTGGCAAACTCCTTTCCCTTGCATGTGAAAATGTTGTCACAGCTCCACTCCATCGCCTCAGCACCATCGTATGTGCTGTCGCAATCGAGAATCAAGCCACGGCCTGTATCTCCTCCCGTCTGGGCTTTTGAGAACATCTCTCTTCCTGTACGGGCATCAAACATAGCGCAATCATATTTGGCTGTCGTCTCCTCTGTGATCATGAAATATTCCATTCCTTCATTAGACGGATCAAACTCACCCAAGTGAGTGGCGTCTCCATGACCCAAACCTGTGCTCCAAAGAGTTTTGCCATCGTGGTCGAGACATGCCGCACCGACGATGATCTCATCAAATCCGTCGTTGTCCACATCACCGCAAGTGACACTGTGGGCTCCCTGAGCATAGATTCCCTGTCCCGGTCTGTCAGAGGTATGTTTCCATAGAGTGCTCAACGAGTTTCCATCCCAAGTGTATGCCGCAGCATATGAATATGTATAGATTCCACGTGTGGTCACAGCACATGGTTTTGCCTTTCCATTCACGTCGAGGAACGCCACACAACCTTTCATCCAGTTGCCACGGTGTCCGTATGTGTTGCCATCAGAATTTGTAGGGCGGTCATCCCAGTCGGACTGGATATTGAAGTATGGCCAATAGTCTATTGTAGCCAACTCCTCACCATTCTTTCCGCTGAAACATGTGATCCACTCCGGACCGCCGTCTGTAATAACCCCGGATTTGTTGATTGAAGAGTGGTTTGGATTAGATCCAGCTGCCGCACCCTTGCTAAGGAAATTGCCCTTTCCATCTTTTGTGCCAGGAGCAGTCTTCGTGATCAGCTCTCCATAACCGTCGCCATCAAAATCGTAGCAAAGGAAAGTGCAGCGGCATCCGCTCAAGATATTCGGACCAAGGTTCACTCGCCACACCAAAGTGCCGTCCAGTTTCAAGCAGTCCAAAAGAGGAGGAGCTGTGGGAGTGGCCAAAGCACCCTCACCTGCCGACCAGCACATGATGATCTCCTGCTCACCGTCGCCATCCATATCGTATGCCGAACAATCGTATGGCTGATATGTCACCACATCACCACTTGGCAGTCTGTATGTGCCCGGATGATTAAGTTTGATATGATGGTATGGATATGCGTCTACCTTGATTCCTGATTGGGAATCAATCACGTCGCCAGCCTTATTCAAAACCTCAAGCGAGAATGTCGATTTGTTATAATTAGACGAAAGTGTCGTATTTGTACGATCCTTGGATGAGAACACCAGTTTTCCATCCGCATACAGATTGTATGTGGTTGATTTTGGAGAATCCGTCGCACGCATACGCCAGCTTACGAACACATTTCCGTCCGAACATGCCCATAGTCCACGGTTGTCTTTGGCATGGACTGTCCCTAACCCTAATGTGCTCAACAGTAAAGCTGAGAAAAGTTTCTTTGTTGTATTTTTCATGTTATCCTAAGTTTTCAGTTTATGCTTGCTAATATATAGAAGTTTCCTGAAAAAACACTCCATCTAATCAGTTATTTCATTGTATAATACGAATTTCGATGCTGAATGGGAAATTCATAACGTATAAAAATAGAGACGCGGCATAACCACGTCTCTACAAAATTATTTATTAATCAAATCCATATACATAAGTCTGGTATGAATCGCCTTTTCTGAATCCAGATTGTAATATTTAACGTGAGTTCAATGAATTGTAATCTGTGAATCATTTTTCATTTTCTGATCGAAATCCAACCTCCTTTTCTCATAAAAAGACGAAGTCTTTCTCTGTGAACTTTTTCTCTCTGTGGTTTTTTTAATTTTATGTGCTCGCCTACGGCTCGCACGTGGGAAGGGGTTAGGGCGTTCCGCCCTTAACAATCCTCAGTTATGACACTTCCAACTATCTTTTTGATTTCGTCGAACTCACGTTA
>OCTX012227506.1_pt1 | contig 16230 bp, 1 predicted proteins | sample 1539691 | NCBI WGS metagenome assembly OCTX01 (sample SAMN02144231, study PRJEB22623) | gut metagenome | biome: sheep rumen | host: Ovis aries | place: New Zealand | reverse complement strand
TCTGTATAATTTAATAAACTTTTTTACAAATATCTGTTTTTATTTATAAATTAAATTTAATAAAAATATTTAAATAAAATAAAGATGTCAGAAATTAATCTTTCTGAGGAATCTTCAAAGGAGGATGTGGCAAATTATCTTTTAAACAATTTTAAAATAGGTAAAGAGGCAAAAGATAATTTAATTAAAGAAGATATTTCAGGCGAAGTTTTATTAGAAATAGAAGATTCTGAATTTAAGCAAATGGGGATGAAATTAGGACCTATGAAAAAAGTCAGGAAATTTTTAGATGATAATAAAACACATTTTAAAAATAAAGAAATTAAGGAAACAATTACAGCTATTTCAAAACCAGAAGAAGTAAAAGATTTTTTTGAAAGATGCCTAAATTATAAGGATAACTTAATTAACTTGGATGGAAAAGGATTAATAGAACTTAACGAAGAATCAATGAAAAATTTAGGTCTAACCCTAGGACAAAGAAAGAAATTAGTTAAATATATTGAATATTTCAAAACAATTGAGGTAAATATACAGGAGGAAGAAGAAATAATAATAACAAAAAAAAGTAGTGAAGAAGATGTTGCCAAGTTTTTAAAAACGAAATTGCATTTTTCTGAAGACTCAATTGATGCCTTGGGATTAGACGGAGAAAGTTTATTTCTATTAGAAATAACAGAAGTGCAAGGATTAACAGAACTACAAGAACAAGAAAGGGAAAATTTAATTAATTATTTAAGGGAAAAGGCAAATGAGAATGAGAATGAAAATGGAAATTCAGATAAAAATAAACAAAAAATAATTATAACAACTAAAAGTGATGAAAAAGAAGTAGCAGAATTTTTAAAAAAAGAATTGAATTTTAGAGATGAATCTATAGAAGCTTTAGCTTTAGATGGAGAAAGTTTATTTATGTTTGAAGATACAGAAATTGATAATTTAACCGAAATTACACCTGAAGAAAAAGATAAATTAAAAAAATTTTTAAATGAAGAGAAGTCCAAAAACAATGGAATGACAAAGAATGATATAACAGCACCCAAAGTCGAAGAAAAGCATCAAAGTGCAGAAATTACAGATAATAAAACTCAAAGCACTATTGAAAAATCAAAAAATGAAGAAAAGTCAGAAATTAAAGAATCAAAGGAGAAAGATTCTCAAGATTCTCAAAATAAGGAAATATTAAATGGAGAGAATCAAAAGAGCCAAGAAAATGAGAATGGAGAAAGTAATAAAAAACAATATACTATTCAAGAAACTCCAGGTTATGATGCTCCTAAATTTGAACAAGGAGAAAAAAATCCAAAAAAAGAAAGTGAAAATAATTCAAAAAAAGAAAGTGAAGATATTAAGATAACAAAAGATAGTTCTAAAGAAGATATTTTAAAATTTGTAAAAATAAAATTGGATTTAGATGAAACAAAATTTAATTCAATTTCTGAAAGTGAAATAGATGAACTTTTAAAAATATCTCAAGAAGAAAAACAAATCTTAAAATCTTTTATAAATAAAAATAAAGAGAAAGTCCAAAATGATGAATCTCCTTCTAAATTAAAAAATATTGATAATAATGAGCCTGCTCCTTCTATTTACAATCCTGTTCCAGTTAAAGAAGAAAAATCAGAAATAAATAATAAAAATAAAGATGAAGATAATAGTTCAAACCAAAAAAATAATAACAATAACAATAATGAAATAAAAAATAAAAATGATAATAATAATAATAATAAATTTCCAGAAGATAACCACAAAAATAAAAATAACAATAAAAATAAAATTGATGATCCTTTATTAAATCCAAATATTATTCAAAATCAGTATGTTAAAGAGGAAAGAGTTTTTGAAGAAAAACAATCAGATAAAAAGAAGTCATATCAAATCCAAAATTTAAAAGTTGAACCAGTCTATAAACTTTCAAAATGTAATATTTTTTTTATGTTGTTAATACAAGAAAAATATATTAATTATATAAGTGTTTGTACTTATTTAGATGAGAGCAGCTATTTTAATAGTTCATATATTAATTTCAAACCAATAATTATAAATGAAGACAAATATTATTCTTCAAAAAAAGAATCACTTAAAGCTTTTATTGTTCAAGTTCCCTTAGAGAGACCAATCAAAAAATTGAATATAACTATATTTCAAAATAAATATTATCAAGAAGAATATAACAGCCAAATAGAAATTAGAAAAGGAATTGATAATTTCTTTTTTGTGAATAACTTAGAATACGACAAATGGAATTCTTTTCCTAATCTTTCTTCAAATACTATTTTCACTGAATATTTAGAATGTTTTTTTGAAAAAGAACAAAATAAAAAAGAAAGTTTTCAAAAAAGTTTAATTAAAGCTCTAATAAATAAGATTTCAAAAATTGATAATATAGAACTAAAAGTTGAGAATATTCTCAAATTTTTCAAATTTTGTGTCATATTTAATTTAGAACCTACCAACATTGAAGCAATCGAAATACCAAGAAAAAAAAATGAAAAAATTAATTTGAAAGAAGAATATTTCTTATCAGGTGAGGATATTGAAAATTTAAATTTAAAAAAGCAAAAATCAAAATTTATTGACTTAATAGTATGCATATATGCTAATTCTAATAAAAAATATTTAATGAAGTTAATACAATCAAAAAATGGAAAAGATTATTGTCGAAATGTATTCGACTTATTGAACATCAAAAAATTAAGACTTAGTGATTTATCCTTCGACAACGAAAAAGATAAGCAATTATTTCAAAAAAATTTATTATCTGTTTCAAAAAGTAAAGATGAAGTGAATTATGTTATTTCAATTTCAGATGGATTGACCAATAGTCTTGAATTTATTCAAGATAATTGTAAAAAAATTTGCTCAATTTTAGAAGAAAATGAAAGTAAATTAAGATTTAAAGACACTAATTACCTTTTATCATTAAACAATCCAGATAACAACGATAATATTGATAAAATTTACTCATTATTATTCAATATTATTAAACTTACTGAAAAAAAAGATTACAAAATTATTAATTTAGTTGAAATATTTGAAAATTTTGTGAATTTATATTCAGATAGAAAATTGGAAGAAATATGCAAATTAAATAATATTTTAGGTTTATTACAAAATGAGAAGGTCAATTATTATATTTTAGATAAATTTTATAACAGAATACATAACAAAGGAATGAATTTGATTAGAAATGGTCAATTAACTGTAGAAGAAATAGTACTATTTATGGTTTCTCAAGATATTTATTATTATAGTCAAAAGTTTAATAAAAATGAAAATAGGGACCCAATAATATTTAGCTATATTCCTATTACTGATATCAATAAAAACTATAAACAAAACATAGAATTAATAAAAAAATATAATTTATGTGATATATTTTCTAATTCAAAGTACAACGTTCAAAAAAGATTCCAAGAAATTATTTTAGAACAAATGCAAAAAATAAGGGATTTTGAAAGTTTGTTTGACATTTTCCATATAGATTCAATAGATAAAAATTTTACTTTTTTAATAAATGGAAAAATTGATAAATTAAGATATACTGTCTTGGATGAAAAAGAAGAAAATTATGAATATTTGTTTAATATATTTGACAAATGGATTATTTGCAATGAAAAAAATAGATTAGATTTAAATTATGTTACTGATATACTAAAGATTAATTATAACTTTACTTCGAAATATTATTTCTATTTGTTGAAAAATGCAAAAATGAAATATATAGTAATGATAATCCAAAACAATATTATTAATTTTTTCCTTGAACAAAATAGAGAAGGTAATAATAATGCTGAGTCATTAATATCTCTATTGATATATGCTCCAGATTATAATTTTTGTCTATATGCTTTAGATCAATTAAATAATAAAATTATGAAAGAAAAAGATTTTTATACAAAAGAAGAAAACCAAAAATTTTTACTTTTTAAACTTTTCTTTGAAAAATGTGGAGAATTAATTCAGAATCCTCAAATAGCCCAAGGTAAATATCTCTATGAGTCTTTGAGAATTAAATATAAAATTTATAATGATTTAAATAATAATACAGTGAGATATGATATAATTAATGGTTTAATTGATGATACTAATGATTTTTATAATAAAATTCAGGTAATTGCAAATGATGATTCAAAGAATATTTATAATAAGTTAAAAAAGAACTTAAAAATTTGCACAGAAAAGTTTAGTCAATTAGAAGTAATTGAAGATTTTTACAATAGCTTTTATAGTCTTTCCAAAAGAGAAATAATTAATTTAATTAATCATACATTAAAAAATTATAAACAAAAATATATAAAAGAAATAATAGACACACAAAATTTATTTGAGAATAATAATAATTTTAACCTTGAAGCTGCATTAGAAGAAAGCAAAAATATTAAATATAGAAATTCATGTTTTTTCATGGCTTTATATAATAAAAAAAACGATAGCGAAAATTTCGAAAAATCAGAAGATGAAATATTCAAAGAATCATTGAATAATTATAAAGATACTATAAAAAGAATAATTCTTCAAAAAGAATCAAAAGAGCCATTCTTTGAAATTAATAATATAAATGATATTCTTAAAGCAGTTCAAAATCCAAATAATAATAAGAATAAAGAAATTGATTTTATAGAAAGAGAATTTGCAGATTTAGACAAAAACGATTATATAAAAAATAATTTATTAGATGACTTAATTAATTTTTCAAACAAAGAAAAAATATCTAAATTTTTACAAGCTATCATATATTTTATTGAAGCATATAATGAAATAAAAAATATTCAAATGACTCAATTCATAAATGATTTTAAAGAAACTTTTAAGACCATAAATTTAAAAGAAGTCAGTGGAGAGGAAATAAAAAAGGCAATAAATTTATTGAGTAAATTTGGTTATGATTTAAATAATGAAACTTCTTTGATTAAATTTTATGATTTATTTTTAGGCAAAAAAGATTCATTACTATTTATTAAAAAAATAAAAGATTCAAAATTAGAAATAAGGAACTTAAATGAATTTATTGATGAAAGTGAAAATTCTCAATTAGAAACAAAAGATATTGATAATTTAATTGATGTATATACATTTTTGGATAAATTTATGGAAAAACATAAAATTAATACTGATGAAGAACTCTTCCAAATATTCAGAAAAGAATTTGAAAATGAAAAAAATATTGATATTAAATTAATGGGATATTTGAAGGCATATGGAGATATTATACAATTATTTGACTCTTATCATGAAAATCCTGAAATGACAACTCAAAAAATAAATAAAATACTTTCTGATTCTTTTGTTAAATTTTTCAAAGAAGGTAAAAATAATTTATTTACATTTAGCATATCATATAAAAATCAAAATAATGAAGTTGTCCAAAATATAAATGAATTGGAAGAATTAAGAAATAAAATATTAATGTCTAGTACTAATACTAACGCTTTAAAAAAAGAAGGAGATGATAATGTTATAAACAAGGAAAAAATGACAAATGATTTCGTTAATTTAATAGATAATATAAAGCAATTAAATTTAACTTTGAATAGTTTGGTTAAATCGGGTTACCCCCATAAAATTGTGTTATCACTAAAAATAAAAAATTCATCTGCATTCCATGAAAATGATAGAAATAAAGGATTGGAAATGCTTATTAAAGAATATACAAATATTAATAAAGAATTTAAAAAATCAGTGAAAAAGGGTTATTATAATTACCCTTTATTGAGACTATTTTATGGTAGGCAATTTATCCAATTGCATGAAAAAACAAAAAATAAAAATTTAGATATATCTCATTTGATGAATTCTGTTTCTTTAAATCGAATAAAAGATACCAAAGTTGATTATGAATATAATAACAGATTTGACGATATAGAAAATATTAATAAGTATTTGGAAAAATTATTTAATAAAAATAATATTAATTTAGATGAAATATATTTAAAAAATAAAGTCAAAGATGAAATCGATTTATCGCCTGGGTTATATAGGAAAGTAAAATCAGGAGATTTTTCAAATTTAATAAATGATATTTTGAACATATATATAAATTTAACAGGAAATGCTCCTATATTAAATACTTTATTAATATGCAATGAAGATACAAATGTCCAAAATATAAAAGCATTTTTATATAGGGCTATATTCTGCGAGAAACCCATTTTATTCTTGATATCTAATATCGAATGCTTAGAATTATCTATAACTCAAAATATAATCAAAACATTAAAATCTCTTTACAAATTAAAAAATAAAATAATAAAATCATATTTGATATTTATTTATGATAGAGAAAATTCAGGTCTGTCAAGAGATATCGGAAAATTAATCCCTGAAAAAAATATTTTAAGTGAAAGATTTGTTAAGCAGCCAGAAGAAAAAATTGATACCTTTGAAAAAATAGAAGTATATTCTTCTAAATATTCCGGATTTGGAAAAACCACAGAAATAATTCATGAAATAAAGGGTAAAGGAGGCTTATATTATTATTTGCCAATTGGTGGATCATTTAATAGAAATTATTTAATAAATAATTTAGAAAATCTTCATTTGGATTTGCAGAAAGGAAATAAAAATTATTTACACTTGGATTTATCTGAGACTGATAATGATGATTTAATGAATGAAATTTTATTGAAATTAATAATTCTCAGATTTATTGACTCAGATGAAAAATTATTTTATTTAGGATATGATATTAATTTAATAATAGAAATACCAAAAGGATTTATTGAATTCGATAAAAAATATAAATTGTTAAATTTATTTAAAAAAATATATATTGATAAATTAAGACCTTTAAGATTAGAAGAAAATGCTGTAAAAATTGAAGATTCACCTATTTCTATAGTTGCTGAAGTATTAGATTTATATGATAGGAATCAAATAGGAACAACAAATATTGATTTAAATAGCGCTATAGTTAAAAATGCTGCTGAATGTGAGAATATAATTAACAAACATTTCAAAGTAGAAAATCAAAATTACCACCAAAAAATGAATTTTATTAAAATTTTATCAATTCAATTTAAAAAATTGATACTGCACCCCTATTTCAACTACGAAATGGCAGTCCAAGATGGAAGAGGCGATATAATCAAAAAAGCAAGAGTCTCGTTTATAAAAAATTGCATAGCCTTGACAAAAGTTTTTACTCGATCTCCATTTGATACTGTATTATTAAGACAAACAAAATCAATGGAGTTGTTTAATAAATATGATGATGAGCAAGCTTTGCAAGATGGTGTGGATGCTTTAGCGAATGAAAAACAAGAAATATTCTCATTTAAATTAATTAAGCCTAGTTTAGTTTTTTTCAATAGAGATGGATATTCCTTGAGTATAATTTCTAATAATAATAAAAATGATCAAGAATATAAGGATTTAAAGGAATTATGGAATTCTCAAAATATTAATATGAATCAAGTTAACGAATTAGTTGATTATAAAAATTTGCAACATGAAGACTTTCTTGACCAAATAAAAAAATTATTTTCTTTGGATACGATGAGTTTAGAAGATTTAAAATTATTATGTGAAAAATTAGGTAACTATATTTTTGTATCTGATAATTTTATTAAAATGGTCAGAATTTTATTGAATATAGAAGCAAAAATACCTGTTATATTAATGGGTGAAACTGGAGTCGGTAAAACAAAATTATTAGAAATGCTTGCAACTTTATATGGAAAAGGTACGTGCCGGTGGGAAAAATTACAAATTCATGCAGGTACCACAGATCAAAAAATTGTGTCTTTTATAGATGAGGTTACTGAAAAAGTAAAAAATGAAGGAAAAGAAAATGAAACAACTTGGATATTTTTTGATGAAATTAACACATGTAACTCTTTAGGATTAATCACTGAAATTATGTGCAACCATACTTATTTAGGAAAAAAAATAAATAAGAATTTTATATTTTTAGGAGCATGCAATCCTTATAGAATTTTAAAAAAGCAAATGAAGACAACAGGTCTAGTTTACTATAACATGAAAGAAAAATCAAAATTAAATAATTTAGTATATACTGTTAATCCCTTGCCACACTCATTGCTTAATTTCGTTTTTGATTTTGCTTCTTTGGAGCATAGAGACGAAGAAAAATATATTAGGAACACAATTATATCCATTATATCAAAAATTAAAAGAACTGGATTAATTAAAAATATAGATCAAAATGATTTAAACAAAATAACAAATGAAATTATTGATAGTATTGTAATATGTCATGATTTCATAAGAGAAAAATATGATCAATCTTCAGTAAGTATGAGAGAAATAAGAAGATTTGGACTTTTCTTTGAATATTTCATTAAATATTTCAATGAATTCGACAAAGCTTCTGATAGGAAAATAATGAAATCAAGTCTTAATGTTACATTATATTTATGTTACTATTTAAGACTTAATGATAAATCTTATAGAGAAGCATTATCTAGAAAATTAGATAAATTCTTCAAAAATAGTTTTTTGAAAACCCCAGAGAATGAGATAACAAAAATAACTCAAGAAATGGTAATAGAAAAAGGAAAGGGTATTGCACTAAATAGAGCATTAAGAGAAAATTTGTTTACTTGCTTTACATGTATTGATAATAATGTGCCTTTAATTATTGTAGGTAAGCCTGGAACAGGAAAATCATTGAGTTTCCAAATTTTATATAATACTTTAAAAGGCCAATATTCAGATAGTGACATGTTTAAAAAAAAAGGTAAATTATATAGATATTATTATCAAGGCTCAGAAACCAGTACGGCAGAAGGAATTGAACAAGTATTTTCTAAAGCGAGAAAAGCTCAAACTAAAAATTTGGAAAAAAATATTATAACTTTAGTATTTTTCGACGAGATGGGATTGGCAGAGAGATCTAGTAATAATCCATTAAAAGTAATTCATTTCCTGTTGGAGAGAGATAGCAATGATTCTGTACCATTTTTAGGAATATCTAACTGGAAATTAGATGCCGCAAAAATAAATCGTGCCCTAAGTTTAACTATAACAGATTATGATATAGAAGATTTAGAAGAGACAGCAATTTCAATTGCGAAGGCATTAAATGTCGAATTATCAAATAAATATCAGGACTACTTTAAAACTTTAGCTAGAACATATTTTAACTATGTCCAATATAGTCAAGATAGTATCAAAGAAAATAAAGATTTCCATGGTAACAGAGATTTTTATAATTTGATTAAAATTGCAATGAAAGAATTAATGGAAAAAGAGAACGAATTAGCAATGAATGAAAGAACAATATTGACGGAAATAGCTCTTTCATCTTTGGATAGGAATTTTGGAGGTTTGGAAAATTCTAATTCTAAAATAAAAGAATTATTTAAGAAGGAATATGGCTATAAATATGATCAAAATGTTGATTTGGAAAAGAGCTCATCTGTCTTAGATATGATTAAAAAAAATATTTTGGATTCAAATAGTAGATATTTAATGCTAATTTCAGAAGGAAATGATGCTAGTGATATTGTTAAATATCTTCTTAATTCTTTAAAAAGAAAGTTTAATGAATTAGTTGGTAGTAAATATAGAAGAGATATTAAATCTGGGAGATACAGTGAAGAAATTCTCAATAAAATTAAATATATAATGGAAACTGATAATGTCTTAATATTACGAGATCTAGATATGATATATGCTTCTTTATATGATTTATTCAATCAGAACTTTACATGTATGGGGGAGAAAAAATTCGCGAGAATTGCTTTTGAGTATGCCAAAGTCTCATCTGAAGTTAATAAAGACTTTCATGTAATAGTTATAGTTAATAAAAATCAGATACAAAATCTTAAGTTAGACCCCCCATTTTTGAATAGATTTGAAAAACATATAGTCAATTTTAATATGCTATTAAATGATAAAGATGAAGAAATTGCTGAAAAAATATCAGAATATTTAGATTTACTTGCTACATTTAATGGAAATGATAAATTAAAAATAGATTTAGAAAAATTATTAATTAATTGTAAAAAGCATAATATTGAAGGTTTAATATTTGCAATTAAAAATGAAAGAAAAAAAAATAATAAAGAAGAGATTAATAATATCCAAGATAATTTTGCTGAATATGAAGAAGAAATGATTAAAGAGGTTTTAAGTAGAATTGTACCAACATTCTGTCAAGATATTATTGCCTCAATGATGAATTCTGGTTTAGACCAAAAATATAAAGCTATAAATGATATAGTATTAAATCTTTATAAACAAACTCAGTTTAATAATTTCGAATCATTTTTCAAGCAAATAAAGTCAAAAAGAAATATTATTTATACCTTTAGTAAAGTTACTGAAAATTTATTTGAAGAAGAAAAAGAAATAAAAAATGAATTTGGAGAATTTAAAGAACAATCAACAACTTCGGTGATGATTCAATCTATTCAATCTGAAAAAGATTTAATAGTACAATTAAAATCTTTTAATGATTCACACGTTAAAAAATTACTTATAATAAGGTTCACTGAGAGCGATTTAAATAAAGTAAACTCAACAAATTATGTAATTGATAATTTCCAAAAGGAACACCAAAATTTAAAAGATAAATTAATAATATTCTTAATCCATAAACAAAGAATGTTGAAAGGTGTAAAAACCAAAAAAGTAATTATTCCTGATTTAATATCATTTATGAATGAAGATTATTATCAAATTTTCATTGATAATTTACAAGGGAAAGAAAATTCAGATGTTTTAAAAATTATGGAAAAGAAAAATGAATTAGCTAAAGTCTATATTGACAATTCAAACTTCCTTGAAAATAAAATATTTACAATTTTAAATTATATGAAATATACAATTTTATTTGAAACTAAAGAACTAAATATGAAAAACTGCACCAATGTTATTGCAGAAAAAATTATAAAAAATCAAACTGTAAAAAACCTTATTAATAATAATTTAAAAAAACAAGGAAAATTAATTAAGAATGTAATTAAAGATGTTTTCATTTCAGATAATTTAGAAGTAAATGATGTTGATTTCTTTGAAGTTATTGGTACTAAACTAAGCACATATTTCTGCTTATATCTTCTTAAAATAGTTTTACACAGTTTAAAAAGTAATATTTTGAATCAAATGATAAATAATCCTCATATAGATTTGATAATGAAAAACGATTTTTTCAATAATTTAATTATGAATAATTTTGATAAAACTAATTTTAATTTTGTTCCCCCAATTAGAATGAATATCAATTATAATAAAATAACTATATATAATGGACTTGAAATTCCACAAAGTAAAACATATTTAGATCAATTAATTAATTACACAAATAATGAAATTTCTATAAGATATCTTAAAAACGAAGAGCTATTAAGAAAAAATTATGTAAAAGAAGAAAAGTGCGAAGAGGTTACCCAAAAGTATATGAAGCAACTAGACCGATTTGAAGATAATATAAAAACAGAAATGAATAAAAATGATTTATTCAAATCAATATATAGTCAAAACAATGAAGAACTAAAAGCAATAATATTAGAAGATTATCTAAAATATTTCATTATAAAATATATCGAAAAAAAGAATATTAATTATACAATTAATGAAAGCTTATTAAGTTTTCTTAAATTAATAATACGAGTAAAATTAAATGATGCTAATAATCATCACTATGCATTTGAAAATACTCAAGAAGAATTCATAAAAATTATTCTTTTCACAAGTGGATATAAGGATGAAATAAAAAGTCTTTTTGATATTTATATAGATATACAAAAATATTGTGAAGACATTACTGAGATAATTATGAAAGTATTAGATGAAGAAATTATAAAATATGAAATATCTAAAAGAAATCAAAAGCATTCAAAAATAGTAAATATTTGCTTCTTTAATATTATGGAAAGTTTACTAAGAGCAATTTTACTATTTAGCATAGAATTGATAAATAAAAACAAGGCCAAATTTTATGAATATTTCTATTCCTTAATTTCAGTTGAAGCTAATTTGCAAAAAATAAATAAAAAATTATATCTTTACAGCAAAGAAATATATAATATTAGATATATAATTAAAATAGAAGAAGCCTATAAACATATTCATGAAGATTTTGAGAACAATTATGAAAAAATAATGAATAATTTATTGGAACAAAGTGTCTTGTTATATAGTGATAATTATAATAATTTATATAATGTCATTTTAGAACTAATTAAAATATTTGATGAGACATTTAAAGAGAAAAATGAAGATTATGTCAATTTGTTATTCTTTGTATTTAGACAACAGTATAGGAACATTTACAATGAAGAAATAAGAATTAAATTACTAGAAAACTTTTTAAAAAATAAATTATTATTAGTAAAATCCAAAATATTTTTATCAGAAACATTAAAAGATTTAAAACCAGAAATTTATGACGAAAAAGCCAAAAAAAAAGAATCCCAAGAGCAACTAGTTCAAAACTTTATGAATTTCGATATTAAAAAATTAGCTAAATTCAAAAATCTTATAAATGTATGCAATAGTATACAGTCTGAACAATTTAATGAACTTTTATTATTTTTCTTTGAAGGACAATGTCAATCTTACTTCGCTACTATTCTCCAAAATAACAATAATAAATATACTGAAAAATGTTGCAAAGAATTATTATTAAATTTATCGTTGAATTATTTAAAAAAAGCTATTCAGTATTTATATGAACATAAAAATAATAATGATAATAATTTATTAAAATTATATGCTATTGCTTATTTAAAAACTTATTGTTATTATTATGTTGAAATTAATTATAATCATTTTGATAAGTGTGAATTTGAAGAAATAAATAGATTATTAAATGACAAAAATGAAAATAATGAATTTATAAGAAATATGAGAAATATTTACATTTGGAGATTATATTGCAAAAAATTCGAAAATTTTGAACAATTTGAAAATTTCAAATTTGACACAAAAAATATTCCAATTTATAAAGAATTGGCAGAAAAATTAAAAAAAGAAAAAGATAATATGGCAAAATATATATTCAAAGAAAGTTTTATCACCCCCAGTATGCTACCTAATTATAAAAAATTAGCTTTAGATATTGATAATAAATATGATAAAAACATAGAACAGGTTCAATTAAATTATGATGAAATAAATAATAATTTTGATTTATTTTATTCTATTTTAGTAAACAAAATAATATCTTACACATATGGAAATGATAAAAATTCATTTATTAAAATAATGAAAAATGTATATGAAACAACTAATAAGGATTTAAAATTCGGAGAAGAAGGAAATAAATTATATAAATATTTGTTAAATTATGATTTGTTCCAAAATGAAGTAGTTAAAAAAATATCAGATAATCCTTTAACTCAAGAAGAATTCGAAATGATATTATATTCTTTTAGATTTATTTTTAATACACAAATAAATAATAAACAGTGTTTCTATAATGAAATATTAAAAAAAAACGCAAGTCAATTTATAAGTAATAATTACATACCAGGATCTTTTCCATTAATAAATGAATATCTTAAATCATATAATATGTTAGATGAAAAATTAAAGCAAAGATTGAATATGGGGTATTATATTTGCAAAGATTGTGGATATTTATATGAAGTAAAACCTTGCACTTTCCCTATGATTACAGATAAATGTCCTTCTGGCCATGTAATAGGGGGTATCGACCATGTTTGCAGCAAAAAAGATATAAGGGTATTTTATGAAAAGCAAGATGATGATAATTTTAGCAAGCATTGGCATTCATATCCAAATTGGCTTAATTCCTTTGTTCATACAACTATAAAAGAATTTAAAACTGATTATGTCGATAAAAATATTATAAAGCCTCAAAAAGGAATAATTAAAGATTTTGAAATTAGTGAATTTGAAAAGAAATCTCCCGTAAGAGATATAAATATAGTATCATTCAGAATATTAAATTTCATATTATACTCATATCTAATGGCTAGCTATGTTTTAAATAATTTAACCAAAGAGCAAATGAGCAATTATTTAGTTGAAAATTTATTCCCACATAGCTTATTTGGTATAGTTAAAAAAAATTGGGAATTATTAGGAGTGTCATTGAAAGAAATTGGAGTTGAAAATATACAAATTTTCATGAATATGATTTTCGAAAAAATAATTCAAATAATTACAAATTTAAAATCAGTTGATACTGAAGATAAATTATATGCTTTCGAAAAAGAAATAGATAAATGCATAATGGAAATTATTTCTAAAAAGGAAAGCATTGATAAATTGAATAAAGATTATCAAAAAATGAATAATGAATTATTGAGTTTTGACCCCCAAAGTATAAAAGAAATAATATTATCAAATTATGAGCCGTCTATATATGACCAGAAAATATATCCTGATATTCAATATTATTCAATTTCTAATATCCAAGATTTTAATACATTTATTAATAAATTTACTAATTTGAAAGAAAATGAAAATAAATATTCATTAATCAATCTATTAATAAAAAGAGATGAAGATATAACTCAAGATGCTATTAATATGAAGAGTTTAGAAAATATAAATAAATTAACAAATTTATTACTAAATATATATTCTTATAAAATAAGCAGAGAAGATGGCAAATCAAAAGTATTCAAAGATGAAATAAGATTTATTATTGAAGAATATAACAAAGTAAATCCAATACAAATAAATAGTGAAGAAGAATTTATAGATAACTATGTTAAGCCATTTATTAAGAGCTGGGATATGATCAAAAAGAAGTCTGTACAATATAAATGTAGAATTTTGCGCGATTTAGATAAAAAACAAAGTCCATTAGAAATGAAATTGGATAATAAACTTTGCTACTTTTTAGTCGATGACGGTGACAAGGAGGGGGGTATGTTTTTAGCGGCGGCATACCAGCATTTGATAGAATGGCAAAATGCTTTTATAAATATTATAATTGGTAAAAATAATATGAATGGAATACTTAACAGTTACGTATCACAATTAGAGCAAGAAATTGATATTCAAGATGCAACCAAAGAAGAAATTATAAATATTGATGGCAATACTTATCAACGCTTAAATGAATTAATTTTTTCAAGTTCAATGAGAAATATTTTCACTGAAGAAAATAAAATAAATTATAAAAATTATAATAGTATTATATATAATTATGACTTCATAGAAGAAGAATTGGGCAAAATCATTTTGCCTGGATTGAAAAAGTTCACAAATGAGAAAATTAAATTTGTAACTTATTTATTTGAAGGATTCAGAGGAGGAAATAGTACTGTACTAGTAGATTATAATAACAAATATGTTCCAAGAGCTTTATCCGAAACTGAGAAAAAATGTCTGAATGAATTTTTACAAATTAATAACAATAATCACAAATTTTATAACGATGTTTTCACTTCTTTGCAAATACTTATGAATGAAATCATTAAAGAAAACTATGAAGAAAATTATTTAATATATAAAATCATTGAAGCTCTTCCTGATATTATTATATTGAATGAAGAACTCAAAAAATTATTTAAAAATAAATACGAATATTATAAGGACGAAAAAGAAAAAGTATTCACAATCAATTCCTTAGTTTCAGTCTTTGAATATTTTGAAGCATTATGCTGGAAAGATATGTCCAAAAATATTCTTCCCGACTACCAACTTGAATTATCAGATGAATCAAAAAAATTTGTGGTTGAATATTTTGAAAAAAATAAAAATGAAAATAAAGTAGTTAACAAAAAAAATTTCACGGATGCCTTGAGGAAATTAATTTCCAGATATCTCGCAGGGTCAAGACAAGAAATTGATATAAAATCAGAAGCGCAATTGAAATTATATATTATAAAGGATGAATTATGGAGTAGAGATATTATTGATAATGATGATTTTGAAATTGAAATATATGAAATTGTTAAAGATGATATTTTAATAGGTAACAGCTGGAAATTATATGATCTACTAGGGGGAGATGAAATTATGAATGAAGAAATAAATAAAAATAAGGAAAAAGAAAAAGAAGATAATAATAAACAAGAGCAAATTAATGAACAAAATAAAGATAAAAATATTATAAATGATTCAAAAGAAGGAAAAAAGGATGGAGATAATATTATTGATGATGATAATGAGGAACAAGATGAAGAGGATGATAGTGAAGAAAAAGATGATTTTTAGATTTAAAACTAGATTCTCAATAATTAATTATTATTCATTGATATATTTAATTAAAAAATAATTTAAAATAATTAAAATAAATAATTCAAATATTTTAATTAATATATAATAAATGTTGGTCAA
>OCTX012255490.1_pt1 | contig 16236 bp, 12 predicted proteins | sample 1539691 | NCBI WGS metagenome assembly OCTX01 (sample SAMN02144231, study PRJEB22623) | gut metagenome | biome: sheep rumen | host: Ovis aries | place: New Zealand | reverse complement strand
CTCTCGCGCCGTCTCTGGCGGCGGCTTCATTATACCCGTTATGCCGCGGAAACGCAAGGCAAAGCCGACAAAAAGCCGTCTGATTTCGCCACTCTTCAGGCTTGTCAAAGCTTTCGCTCCATGGTATGATAGGGCAGAAAAACCCAGGCAGCCTCATGAAGTTTCCATGATATCAGAATGAAAAAACAGGAGGGATCCCCCATGACCAACGCCCGCGAACTCGTCGCCCGGATGACCCTTGAGGAAAAGTGCTCCCTGCTCTCCGGCGCGGATTTCTGGCACACGCGCTCCATCGACCGTCTCGGCGTGAAGGGCGTCATGTACTCCGACGGCCCCCACGGCCTGCGCAAGCAGGACCAGACCGGCGACCATCTCGGCATCAACGATTCCATCAAGGCCGTGTGCTTCCCCGCCGCCTGCGGCACCACCGCCAGCTTTGACGTGGAGCTGGTCCGCCTGATCGGCGAGGCCATCGGCCGGGAATGCCAGCACGAGGAAGTCGCCGTGAACCTCGGCCCGGCCATCAACATCAAGCGCTCCCCGCTGTGCGGGCGCAACTTTGAGTACATGAGCGAGGATCCCTACCTGGCCGGCGAGATGGCCGCCAGCCTGATCCAAGGCGTGCAGTCCCAGCACGTGGGCGTCTCCGTGAAGCACTTCGCGGGCAACGACCAGGAGCACCGCCGCATGTCCTCCGATTCCGTCATCGACGAGCGCACCCTGCGGGAGATCTACCTCCCCGCTTTCGAGGCCGCCGCCAAGAAGGGCAAGGCCTGGACCTTCATGTGCTCGTACAACAAGCTCAACGGCGAGTTCGCCTCCCAGCACAAGTGGCTGCTGACGGACCTCCTGCGGAAGGAGTGGGGCTTCGACGGCATCGTGATGAGCGACTGGGGCGCCGTCTCCGACCGCGTCAAGGGCGTCGAGGCCGGCCTGGACGTGGAAATGCCCGGCTCCGGCGGCATCAATGACGCCGAGGTCGTGAAGGCCGTCCGCGAGGGCCGCCTGGAGGAGAAGTACGTGGATCTCTGCTGCGAGCGCATCATCGAGGTCCACAGCCGCTACCTGGAGCACGCCGATCCCTCCGTCCCCTGGGACAAGGAAGCCGACCATGCCCTGGCCGGGAAGCTCGGCGCCGACTGTGAGGTCCTGCTGAAGAACGAGGACGGCATCCTGCCGCTGAAGGACGGCGAGAAGATCGCCGTCATCGGCGAGTTCGCCGCGAAACCCCGCTTCCAGGGCGGCGGCTCCTCCCACATCAATTCCTTCAAAATCACGTCGCTGCTCGACGCGGTGAAGGACAAGCGTGTGGCGTACGCCCAGGGGTATCATATCAACTCCGACGACGAGGACGCCTCCCTCGTGGAGGAAGCGCTGGAGAAGGCAAAGGCCGCGGACAAGGTCGTCGTCGTGGCCGGCCTGCCGGACAGCTATGAGTCCGAGGGCTACGACCGCACCCACATGCGCATCCCGCCGAACCAGAACGCCCTGATCGAGCGGATCGCCGCCGTCAACCCGAACCTCGTCGTGCTCCTGTACAACGGCTCCCCGGTGGAGATGCCCTGGGTCGGCCTGGCCAAGGGCCTGATCGAGGGCTACCTCGGCGGCCAGAACGTCGGCACCGCCAACCGCGCCGTCCTCTGGGGTGAGGTCAATCCCAGCGCCCGCCTGCCCGAGACCCTGCCCGTCCGCCTGCAGGACACCCCCTGCTACCTGACCTACGGCGGCGAGGGCAACACCGCGGTCTACAGCGAGGGCGTCTTTGTGGGCTACCGCTATTACACAAAGAAGGAAGTCCCGGTGCTCTTCCCCTTCGGCTACGGCATGAGCTACACCACCTTCGCCTATGACAGCCTGAAGCTCAGCGCGGGCGAGATCAAGGACACCGATACCGTCACGGTTTCCGTGGACGTCACCAACACCGGAAGCGTCCCCGGCAAGGAGGTCGTGCAGCTGTACGTCTCCGACCGGGAGAGCGAGGTCTTCCGCCCCGTGCGCGAGCTGAAGGGCTTCGCCAAGGTCGCGCTGCGGCCCGGCGAGACAAAGACCGTCACCTTCACCCTGGACAAGCGCGCCTTCGCCTACTGGAACACGCAGATCCACGACTGGCACGTGGAGACCGGCGTCTTCGACATCCAGATCTGCAAGGACGCCGACACGGTGATCCTCAGCGCCCCGCTGACGGTGGAGAGCACGGTGCGCCTGCCCGTCATCTATGACGAAAACTCCATCTTCCTGGACATCAAGAAGGACCCGAAGGCCGCCTCCATCGTCCTGCAGGTGATGAAGGCCAACATGGGCGGCCTCATGACGGATCCCTCCGAGGGCACCGAGGCGGCCCAGGAGGCCATCTCCGAGGAGATGAACACCGCCATGATGGACTACATGCCCCTGCGCACGCTGATCTCCTTCTCCGGCGGACAGCTGGACCACGAAGGTCTTGGAAAGATCCTCGAACAGATGAACGGGTAAGCCCGAAGGAAAGGAGTCCGCCCGTGAACATCCTCAACCTGAACGGCGCGTGGAAGATGCGCCGGGCCGGCGCGGACGAGTGGCACGACGCCGTCGTCCCGGGCTCCGTTTACGCCGACCTCATGCGGGACGGCACCCTCCCGGACCCCTTCTGGCGGGAGAACGAGCGTCTCTTCTTCGAGCTCATGCGCCATGACTTCGAGTATGCGCGCAGCTTTGACGTCCCGGCGGACCTGCTCGCGATGAACCGCGTGGTGCTGCGCTGCTTCGGCCTGGACACCCTCTGCCGCGTCTTCCTCAACGGGCGGAAGATCGCCGACACCGACAACATGCACGTCACCTGGGGCTTTGAGGTGAAGGACCTGCTGAAGCCCGGGGAAAACACGATCACGATCGCCTTCGCCTCCCCGATCGAATCCTGCCTGCGCAAGGTCAGGGAAGAGGGCCCCATGTGGGGCTCGAGCGACGCGATCCCCGGCTTCGGCTACCTGCGCAAGGCGCACATGATGTTCGGCTGGGACTGGGGTCCCCGCCTGCCCGACGCGGGCATCTGGCGCGGCATCCGCCTGGAGGGCATCGACCGGGCCCGCATCGACGGCATCCGCGTCGAACAGATCCATGAGGACGGCAGGGTCACCCTGAACCTGTACACCGACATCGACGGCGACGCGGCCGCCTGCGCCCTCGAGGCGACCCTCACCTGCCCCGACGGCACGGTGCTGCCTTTTGAAAACGGCACCGCATGCACCGTTGAGAATCCCGAGCTCTGGTGGCCCAACGGCCTCGGCGCGCACCCCCTCTACACGGTGGAGGCGGTCCTGCGGGCGGAGGACGGCTCCGTGCAGGACACCCGGCGCGAGCGCGTCGGCCTGCGCACCCTCACCGTCTGCCGGGAGAAGGACGCCTGGGGCGAGTCCTTCTGCCACGTCGTCAACGGCGTGAAGGTCTTCGCCATGGGCGGGGACTACATCCCCGAGGACAACATCTACAGCCGCATCACGCCCGAGCGCACGCGCCGCCTGCTGGAGGACGCGGCCCTGGCCAACTTCAACACGATCCGCGTGTGGGGCGGCGGGTACTACCCCGACGACTTCTTCTTTGACATCTGCGACGAGCTGGGCCTGATGGTCTGGCAGGACCTGATGTTCGCCTGCTCGCACTATACCCTGAGCCCCGCCTTCGAGCGCTCTGTCCGCGCCGAGGCCCGGCAGAACATCCGCCGGATCCGCAACCACGCCTGCCTGGCCCTCCTCTGTGGCAACAACGAGATGGAGCAGTTCATGGGCGGCACAAACCACCGGCTCGAGACCGCCGGCGGCGACCCGCGGACCCGCCGCCGCGTCTCCGACTATGTGAAGATGTTCGGCTATATCCTGCCGGCCATTGCCCGGGAGGAGGCCCCGCAGACCTTCTGGTGGCCCTCCTCCCCGTCCTCCGGCGGCGATTTCGACGCGCCCCAGGACCCGGACCGCGGCGACGTCCACTACTGGGACGTGTGGCACGGGGAGAAGCCCTTCACCGACTACCGCCGGCATTTCTTCCGCTACGTGTCGGAGTTCGGCTTCCAGTCCTTCCCGATGCTGCCCACGGTGGAGAGCTTCACCGAGCCCGGGGACCGGAACATCTTCTCCCGGGTGATGGAGCGCCACCAGCGCAACAAGGCCGCCAACGGCAAGATCCTCAGCTACCTGAGCCAGACCTTCCGCTATCCGGGCAGCTTCGACCATCTCCTCTATGCCTCCCAGCTCCTGCAGGCCGAGGCGATCCGCTGCGGCGTGGAGCACTGGCGGCGGAACCGGGGCCGGTGCATGGGCGCGATCATCTGGCAGCTGAACGACTGCTGGCCCGTGGCCTCCTGGGCATCCATCGATTCCCTCGGCCGCTGGAAGGCCCTGCACTACGCCGCCAAGCGTTTCTTCGCCCCGGTGATGCTCTCGGTGGAAGAGCGCGGCGAGCTGGACCAGAACCCGCAGATCAACGAGTTCCACCCGGAGCCCATCGAGCGCAGCGCGAGAATGTGCGTCGCCAACGAGACCCCGGAGGCCTTCCGCGGCACGGTGACCTGGCAGCTCCGCACGGCGGACGGCGCGCCTGTGCGCGGCGGAAGCGCGGAGATCGACGTCCCGGCCTTCACGTCCCTGTGGCTGGAGAAGCTGACCTTCGCGGACGCCGGGCTCACGGACCATTACTTCACCTGCGCGCTGGAGCGGGACGGGGAGACGGTCAGCCGTTCCACGGCCCTGTTCTGCGCGCCGAAGCACTTTGACTTCGCCGACCCCGGCCTCAGCGTCCGCGCGGACGGCGGCACGGTCACCGTCAAGGCCAAAGGTTTCGCGCGCTCGGTGTACATCGAGAGCGACGACCCCGACCTGCTGCTCAGCGACAACTTCTTCGACCTCTCCCGGGAGAGCGTCACGGTCAAGGTCCTCCGCGGCTCCGCGGAAAATGTGCGGGTGCGGTCGGTCTACGACATCCGCTGACGCGCACGCAATCCCGCTGCGCGCACAGTCTCGTTCAAGGAGGCACAGCTTTTCATGTCCCTCAAAACCATCCGCATCCTGTCCACCATCGCAATGATTTTCTACGCGGTGTCCCTGGCGCTGCACACCGCTGCCTGGGTGTATGAGCTGACCCTGAGCTGGCAGATGGCGCTCCTGAATGCCTCATTCTATCACGGTCTGATCCTCTTCGCCCTCAGCCTGATCCTGATGCTCATGGTGCGCAGGCTCCGGACAGACCGCGCCTCCAAAAAATGTGTCATCATACTGGCCAGCGTCCTCGGCGGATGGCAGCTCCTGTCCTTTGGACTGAGCTTTCTCTTCGCCCGCCTGATGAACGCATATGTCGACCTTGGCACAATCTCTGTGCATTCACTCGTCGTATTCAGCTACATCAGCAACATTGCCAATGTCGTCCTGAACGGGCCTGCGCTGGTGCTGATGGTGCTGACCATGGGCGGCTTCTGCAACCGGGCGGGAAGACTGCAGCAGGAGCAGGAGCGCCCGGCTGCGCCCGAGGCGGCGGAGTGGATTCAGGAAGACAAAAACGACCTCTGACCTGCTGTGAAAGCCTGAAGCTCGGTTGAAACGAAAAGCAGTGTTATTCTTACCACCAAAATCGCATTAGATTCTGTGTTTTTTGGTGCAAAACTTGCACTGTTTTCCGTATTAAGTTGAAAAGTCAGAACAGCGGAATGAACGATGGGGTGAAACGCAAGCGTATTTTTGAAATAGTCTAATATAACAAGTATTGCATCCCACCAGAAAACTCCCCGACGCAGTTGTCGGGGAGCTTTCTGTCCTTGATGTTACTGCTTCTCCGCCGCTTCCTTCGCGGCCTTGGCCGCCTTGGCGGCCTCGACCCTGGCGAGCTGCTCGGGCGTCAGCTGGGGCTTGGCGGGAGCGGCCTCGGCCTTGACGGCCACGCGGGGATCCCTCGCCTTGTCGCGGACCTTGAGCGTGATGCACTTCTTCGGGCACTTCTCGGCGCAGACGCCGCAGCCGGTGCAGGCGTCGTTGACGAGGTGAGGCTTCTTCATCTCGCCCTCGATCGCGCCGAACTGGCAGTTCCGCTTGCACAGGCCGCAGCCGATGCAGGCGTCCTTGTCGATCTCCGCGATGAGGCGGTCCTCAAAGGCCGCGTTCATGGCGCCGGTGGGGCAGACCTCCGCGCAGACCATGCAGTGGCGGCACTTGGCGTTATCGATCACCGGCAGGCGGCCCACCATCGTGATGGCGTCAAATTTACAGGCCTTCATGCAGCGCTCGCAGCCGATGCAGGCCACGGAGCACTTCTGGCTGGCGATCCGGCCCGTCTCCGCGTTGCGGCAGCGCATGTTGACGTTCTGGCTGACCGGACGGAGCTCCAGGATGTTGCGGGGGCATTCCGCCACGCACTTGCCGCAGGACTGGCACTTGTCCTCGTCCACCACGGCGATCATCTTCGCGGGGTCGATGCGGATCGCGCCGAAGGGGCACACGCGCTCGCAGTTGCCCAGGCCCAGGCAGGCAAAGCGGCAGGCCTTGTAGCCGTCCTGGATGATGGCGGCGGCGTTGCAATCCATGATGCCGTGGTAGTCAAAGCGCACGCGGCAGCGGTCCGTGCCGCCCTGGCAGATCACACGGGCGACCTTCTTCTCGCTCTCGCCCACATCGATGCCCAGGATCCCGCCGATCTTTTTCGCCACCTCGGAGCCGCCCACGGGGCAGGCGTCCGGCGCGGCCTTGCCCGCGGCGATGGCGTCCGCGCAGCCGTCGCAGCCGGGATAGCCGCAGCCGCCGCAGTTCGCGCCGGGGAGCGCCTCGCGGATGGCTTCGCGGGTCTCGTTCTTCGGCACGGCAAACACCTTGGCCACCCAGGTCAGGAGGAAGCCGAAGCCCACGCCCAGCGCCGCCAGCAGCAGCACCGGCCAGAGAATCTGAAGGAATTTATCCATTGCTCTTCCTCCCCTCTCAGATCAGGCCGTTGAAGCCCATGAAGGCCATGGCCATCAGGCCGGACATGATCAGCGCGCCCGGGAAGCCCTTCATCCAGGAAGGCATCGCGCTCTCCTCCATGCGCTCCCGGATGCCGGCCAGCAGCACCAGCGCCAGCGTAAAGCCCAGCGCGGCGCAGAAGCCGCAGAGCGTGGATTCCAGCAGGCCGTAGCCCGTGGAGATGTTCTTCTGGGCCACCGCCAGCACCACGCAGTTGGTGGTGATCAGCGGCAGGTACACGCCCAGCGCCTGGTACAGGGAGGGCGACAGCTTTTTCAGCGCGCTCTCCACCACCTGCACCAGCACCGCGATGACCAGGATGAACACGATGGTCTGCAGGTACTGCAGGCTCAGGGCGTCCAGGGCGAACTGCAGCAGCCGGGTCACAAAGGAGGCGATGGTGATGACGAAGGTCACCGCCAGGCCCATGCCCAGCGCCGTATCCACGCGCTTGGACACGCCCAGGAAGGGGCAGATGCCGTAGAACTGGCACATGACATAGTTGTTGACCAGGATCTGACCGATCACGATCACAAGAAAGGTGCTCATGCGGCAACCTCCTTCCTCGCGGCGCGGCGCTTTTGGATGGACTTGCGGGCCGCGTTCACCAGGATCATCATCAGGCCGAGGGTGATAAAGCCGCCCGGCACCTGGGTCATGATACCCATGGGCTGGTAGCTCTCGGGCATGACCTGCGCGCCGAAGACCGTCCCGACGCCGAAGAGCTCACGGATGGCGGCCAGGAGCGTGATGGAGACCGTAAAGCCGATGCCCATGCCCAGGCCGTCCGCCAGGGAGAGCAGCGGCGGGTTCTTTGCCGCGAAGGATTCTGCGCGGGCGAAGATGATGCAGTTCACCACGATCAGCGGGATGTAGGAGCCGAGGGCCGAGCGCAGGTCCGGCAGGAAGGCCTGCATGAACAGGTCCACCATGGTCACGAAGGACGCGATCACGATGATGTAGGACGGGATGCGCACCTTGTCCGGGATGATGTTCCGCAGGAGGGAGATGAACAGGTTGGAGCATACCAGCACGAAGGTGGTGGCCAGGCCCATGCCGATGCCGTTCATCGCCGCCGTGGTCACGCCGAGGGTGGGGCACATGCCCAGCATCAGGGTGAAGGTCGGGTTCTCGGTGATCAGGCCGTTGAGCAGGGTGGACGGGACGGTGTTTTTCTTAGCCATGTTTTTTCGCCTCCCCGAAATACTTCGGCATCGTCCAGCGGTCGATGAGCGGCGCGCAGACGTTCATGAACAGGATGGCGAAGGAGCAGCCCTCCGGATAGGTCTTCTCGCCGAAGCGGATCACGAAGAGGATCAGGCCGCAGCCCACGGCAAAGATGATCCGCCCCAGGGTCGTCTGCGGCGAGGTGGCGTAGTCCGTGGCCATGAAGAAGGCGCCGAGGATCAGGCCGCCGGAGAGGAGCTCCTTGACCGTCAGTTCAACGTTGAAGCCGCCGAAGACCAGGTAGAGCAGCGCCACCGTGCCGATCATGCAGACGGGGATGCGCCAGTCGATGACCTGGCGGACGATCAGGTAGATCCCGCCGAGGAGCAGGGCGATCTTGCAGGTCTCGCCCAGGACGCCGGGCACGTTGCCGATCAGCAGGTTGCCGATGGAAGCGGTCTCCGCACCGGAGCCGGCAAAGGCCTTGGCCAGCCCGGCCAGGGGCGTGGCGCCGGAGATGGCGTCCAGGCCCTCATCCACCATGAAGCGGGTGTTGGGATAGGCAGTCATGATGCCGCTCCAGGAGACGAAGAGCATCACGCGGGCCGCCAGGGCAGGGTTCATGAAGTTCGAGCCGATGCCGCCGAAGAGCTGCTTCACGATCAGGATCGCGAAGACGCCGCCCACGACAGGGATCCACAGCGGCGCGCCCGCCGGGATGTTGTAGGCCAGCAGCAGGCCGGTCACCACGGCGCTCCAGTCGCCCACGGTGATCTTCTGGTTCATCAGCTTCTGGTAGAGGAACTCAGTCAGCACGCAGGTGATGACCGAGACGGCGATGATCAGCGCCGCGCTGCCGCCGAAGAACACGATGGACGCGATGCCCGCCGGCGCCAGGGCGATGCAGACATCCTGCATGATCCGCCGGGTCGTCACGGAGGAGCGGACGTGCGGCGAGGAGGTGATGGCGAGATTTTTCAGCATGGCTCAGCCCTCCTTTTTCTCGGCCTGTCCGGCCTCTTTCGCGGCGAGGGCGGCCTTCTCGGCGTCCTCGCGGGCCTTCTGCTGGCGGCGGCGGATGCTCACGATCCGCTTGCCGGCGCGGAAGGACTGGGTCAGCAGGCGCTTCGCCGGGCAGACGAAGGTGCAGGCGCCGCACTCGATGCAGTTCATCACGCCCACTCTGTCCGCCTCGTCAAACTGCCGGGAACGGATCAGGTGGTCCATCTTCACCGGCTGCAGCTTCATCGGGCAGGCCCGCATGCAGCGGCCGCAGCGGATGCAGGGGCTCTCCTCGGGATCGATGGCTTCCGCCCCCAGGGCCAGGATGCCGGAGCAGCCCTTGGTCACCGGGATGTCGATGTCGGTAAAGGCCGTGCCCATCATGGGGCCGCCGGAGATCAGCGTGCGGGTCTCCGGCAGGGTGCCGCCGCAGGCCCGGAGCAGGTCGCGGACCGGCGTTCCGATGCGCACGAGGAAGTTATGGGGCTCCTTCACCAGGCCGCCCACGGTGGTCACGCGGCGGACCAGGGGCTTGCCCTCCCGCAGGGCCTTGTAAATCGCGTAGCAGGTGCCGGCGTTGAGGACCACGCAGCCCGCGTCGATGGGCAGGCCGCCCGCGGGGACCACGCGCCGGGTCAGGGCATAGATCAGCTGTTTTTCACCGCCCTGGGGATAGCGGACCGGCAGCGGCTGCACCCGGATGGCGGGGTTCCCCGCCGCGGCGCTCCGCAGGGCCGCGATGGCGTCGGGCTTGTTCTCCTCCACGCCGATGATGGCCTCGGGCACGGCAAAGATCTTCAGGATCAGCGAGACGGCGTCGATGACCTCCGGCGCGCGCTCCAGCATCAGGCGGTGGTCGGCGGTCAGGTAAGGCTCGCACTCCGCGCCGTTGACGATCAGCTTCTCAAAATGCTTGTCCGGGGCGATGGTCAGCTTGACCGGGGTCGGGAAGGTGGCGCCGCCCATGCCGACGATGCCGGCCTCCCGGATGATGCCCACCGCCTCCTTGGGCGTCAGGGTCTCCGGGTTCGCGGGCGGGCAGAGTTCCATCCATTCGTCCCGGAAGTCATTCTCCACGACGACGGCTTCCACTTCGGTGCCGCTGAAGGTCATGGTGTGGATGATGTCAACCACCGTGCCGGAAACCGAGGAGTGCACCGGCGCGGAGACGAAGGCCGCCGCCTCGCCGAGCTTCTGGCCCACACGGACCGGATCGCCCTTGGCGACGATCACCCTGGCCGGGGCGCCGCCGTGCTGGGACATGGGAATCACCACCCGCTTGGACGCCGGGAGCTCCGTGATCGGGTTGCCCCCGTTCACGGCCTTGCCGTTGCGTCCCTCCTGCGGGTGGATTCCACCGGGAAACAGGCGTTTTCCAAACACGGGAAAAATCCCTCCTCCTTATAAATCGCTGCCGAAAACAGCGAATGACCGCATTGCTTCAAACGATTATAACACAGCTTTGCCCCGCTTGCAATGATTGTTAATTTCTTGTCGCCCTGACCGTATTTCACATTTTTGTAACAGATTTCCCTTCCCGTCTTGCATCTTTCCCCGGTTCCGATTATAATCAGAGGGTATGCAATTCTTTTCGGAGGTGCTGTGTTATGAAGCAATCATTCCGGGCATTCGCGCTCCTGCTGGCGCTTTGCCTTTGCGTCGGCGGGTTTGCCCTGGCCGAGGATGACCTGACCACCATCAAGGGAACGCTGGACACCCCGGTGAAGCTCCGGCAGGAATACCCCGACAATCCGGTCGTCGAGGGTTTCTCCTCCACCACCGGCCTGCCGGCCAGCGGGGAAGCCTTTACCCCCATCGTCGTGGACCTGGACGGCGGCGCCTATCCCCACTGGGGCATCGCGGACGCCGACATCATCTTCCAGGTGCCCAACCAGGGCTCCGGCAGCTCGAAGCTGTTGGCCCTGTTCGCGGATCACTATCCCGAGGAATGCGGCGGCGTGCGCTCCGCCCGCGCCAGCATGGTGCCCATCGTGGCCGCCTGGGACGCCGCCTTTGCCTATGCCAGCATCGCGCCGGTGGAAGGCAGCAACGTCAACGTGGACAAGCTGACCATGCGTCTGGGCCTGCGCAAGAGCGGAGACAACTACAAATGCTTCTCCCTCCTGGGCAACAATGTCAACTGGAAGGTCCGCAAAAAGGACGTCAAGGAGCCCGGAAACCTCTCCTGCTTTGTCCGGAACATCCACAACGAGCTGATCGAAAAGAACGTCCCCTTTGAGGAGCGTCCCTTCCGCTTCACCAACACGCCGCGCACGGACGGCGTCGACGCGACCTATATCCGGATCCTCCACCGCGGCGATTCCGCGGACAAAAACGTCAACTCCGCCTCCACCGCCACCTACGAGTACAGCGAGGAAGCGGGCGGTTATCTCCGCTATTACAACACCGGGGACGCGGACGCCGACCGCTACACCGGCGAGGCTCCGGTCTTTGCCAACGTGATCGTCCTGCGCGTGAAGAACAACTGGTACAACGGCTACCTCTACCTGAAGGATCATCTGGTGGGCAGCGGCTGCATCGAGATCTTCCAGAACGGCCGTTATGTCCGGGGCGCCTGGTACCGGAAGGACGAGACCTCCCGCCTGGTGCTGATCGGGCCCGACGGCAACGAGCTGGAAATGCAGCGCGGCAAGAGCTTCATTGTCATCGGCAACGACATCACCGAAGTCAAATACCGCTGATCGGAAAGGGTAAATCATCATGAAAAAGCTTACGGCCCTGCTCCTGTGCCTCTGCCTGGCCTGCGGCGTGACCGGCCTTGCCTTTGCGGAGGAAAATGCCCATCCCGTCGTCCGCATCTCCGTGGCCAACGCGGGGGACATCTATGTCGAGCTGTACCCGGAGACCGCCCCCATCACCGTGGAGAACTTCCTCTCCCTGGTGGACCGGGGCTTCTATGACGGGCTGACCTTCCACCGGATCATCTCCGGCTTCATGGTGCAGGGCGGGGATCCCCTGGGCAACGGCACCGGCGGGAGCGAGCAGACGATCAAGGGCGAGTTCTCCGCCAACGGCGTCGCCAACGACCTGGCCCACACCCGGGGCGTGATCTCCATGGCCCGCTCCAGCGACATGGACAGCGCCTCCAGCCAGTTCTTCATCATGCACGCGGACGCGCCGCACCTGGACGGCAACTACGCCGCCTTCGGCAAGGTGCTGGCCGGCATGGGCGTGGTGGACCGCCTCTGCGCCACCACCTATGTGACGGACAGCAACGGTTCCGTTCTGACCGGCCACGCGCCAACCATCACCTCCGTCACCCGGGTTGATCGCGCCGAGGCGGAAAAGGCCATGGCCGCTGAAGCCGCCAACGGCAAAAACGGCACCTTTACCGAGCCCACCTCCTTCGCGTCCTTCACCGTGCCGGAGGGCTGGACGCTGGATGAATACGCCAACGGCAGCGCTTCCTTCCGCCCGATGGAGGGCGAGGCAAAGCCCATCGTCTTTTCCGCCTTCGACATGTACACCTTCCTGGCCGGCATCGGCGGCACGGACGCCGACGCTCTGACGGTGAGCCGGGAAGAGCTGGACATCACGAGTGTCGGCAAGGCCCAGTTGGCGCAGATGATCGGTCTCCCGGATGAGAACCAGCTGACGGAGGACACCCTCGGCAACCGCAGCTTCTATCGCTTTTCCGAGGGCGAGAACCATGTGACCGTCGGCGCGGAGAACGGCGTGGTGTACCTCTTTGTAACGGAGGGTGACGCCCTGGAAGCCCTCAACCGGATGCTGGAAACCCTGACCATTCCCTGAACTCCGTTCACACAACGCCCTTCGGGGCGTTTTTCCGAAAGTCACGGAAAGAAAGGCCCCATCATGAGTGAAAAAATCCTGCTGCTGAACGGCAGCCCCAGAGGAAAGAAGAGCAACACCCTCCTGGCCGCCGACGCCCTGATCGAAGGCATCCGCGGCGTCACCGGATACGGCGTGACAACGCTGGAAACGAACAGCCTGAAGGTTTCCCCCTGCCGGGGCTGCTTCGGCTGCTGGGACGTGACGCCCGGGCAGTGCGTCATCCGCGACGACATGCAGACGGTCTATGAAGCCGCCGCCGCGGCCGAAATCATCGTCGTGTCCTTCCCGGTCTATTTCTTCGGCATGCCCGGACCGGTGAAGACGGTCACCGACCGGATGATCCCCATGATGCGGGCCTACGACGGCGGCCCGGTGCTGCACCGCGTCCGCCCCGCCATGCAGGGCAAACGCTTCCTGTTTGTCTCCACCTGCGGCTTTCACACGACGAAAGGCATCTACGAGCCGCTCCAGGCCCAGCTGAAGGCCATCTTTGAGGAGCACCTTCCCCCGCTGGTGACGATCCCCCAGGCGGAGCTGATGCAGGTCCCGCAGATGAAGGAGATCGTGGATCACAGGCTGGAACGGGTCAAATCATACGGCATGCAGTTCGCCAAAGGGGAAACGGACGACGCCCTGCTGGCGGAGATTGCTTCCCCTTTGATTCTGGAAAGGGCCTATCACCGCCTGGTGAGCATCATGAGGCCGAATACGTAAGGATCCTTCACCATTCCATCGAAAAACCCAGGCGCGGCAAGGCCTGGGTTTTGCTGACTGATGAAAGGTTTATCCGATCTCCGCGCCGTCCGGCATGATGGGGTCGGCGGTGAGGAGGCGCAGGGTCTCGCTGCCGTCCTCGTTGACCTTGACGGCGGAGAGGAGCATGCCCTGGCTCTCGATGCCCATGATCTTCCGGGGGGCGAGGTTGGCCAGGAGGATCAGCTTCTTTCCGACCAGCTCCTCCGGGTCGTGGAACTTCGCGATGCCGGAGAGCACCGTGCGCTCCTCGTCGCCCAGGGACAGGCGGAACTTGAGAAGCTTCTCGCTCTTCTCCACCCGCTCGCAGGTGATGACCCGCGCCACGCGCAGCTTGATCTTCTCGAAGTCGTCAAAGCCGATGCAGCCCTCGGGGATCTCGGCCTTTTTCTTTTCCTTCTTTTCGGCTTTGTCTTCCTTCTTCTGTTCCTTCTGCTCCTGCTTTTCGGCCTTCTTTTCCTCCTTGGCCGGGGCGCCGCTGAGGATCTCCAGCTCCTTCTTCACGTCGATGCGCGGGAAGAGGGCCTCGCCCTTTTGGACGCGGATGCCGTCGGGAAGGCGGCCGAAGCTTTCGAGGGAATCCCAGGTCTTCAGGCTGTCGTCCGTGAGGCCGAGCTGCTCAAAGATGCGCGGCGGCGTGTTCGGCATCACCGGGCCGATCAGCACCGCGACGAAGCGGACGCACTCGGCGAGGGTCCGCAGGACGTTGCCGAGCAGGCCCTTCTTTTCCGGATCCCGGCCCAGCACCCAGGGCTGGGTCTGGTCGATGTACTTGTTGCACTCGCCGACGACCTTCCAGATCTCGGTCAGGGCCTGGGAGAACTGCAGCTTGTCCATCTGCTCCTCCACCAGGGCGGGGAGGGCCGCACAGTGCGCCCGCAGGTCATTGCCGGCGGGTTCCTCCGCGGCGCTGTCCCACGCGGGGATGACGCCGTCGAAGTACTTCTCGATCATCGCGACCGTGCGGCTGACCAGGTTCCCCAGGTCGTTGGCCAGGTCGGCGTTCATGCGGGTCAGGAAGGACTCGTTGGTGTAGTTGCCGTCCGCGCCGAAGGGCATCTCCCGCATCAGGTAGTACCGCAGGGCGTCCACGCCGTAGCGGGCGACGATGGGCTCGGGATAGACCACGTTGCCCTTGGACTTGCTCATCTTATCGTTGCCGAAGAGCAGCCAGCCGTGGGCGAACACCTGCTTGGGCAGGGGCAGCCCCAGGGCGTGGAGCATGATGGGCCAGTAGATGGTGTGGAAGCGCACGATCTCCTTGCCCACCAGGTGCACGTCGGCGGGCCAGTACTTGCGGAACCGCTCGTCGTGGTCCGTGCCGTAGCCCAGGGCGGTGATGTAGTTGCTCAGCGCGTCGATCCACACGTACACCACGTGCTTATCGTCAAAGTCCACCGGCACGCCCCAGGTGAAGCTGGTGCGGCTGACGCACAGGTCCTGCAGGCCGGGCTTGAGGAAGTTGTTGATCATCTCGTTGGCCCGCTTGGCCGGCTGGATAAAGTCGGGGTGGGTCTGGATGTAGTCGATCAGCCAGTCCTGATACTTGCTCATGCGGAAGAAGTAGCTCTCCTCCTGCATGGGCTGGCAGGGGCGTCCGCAGTCCGGGCAGACCTTCTGGCCGTCCTTTTCCACCAGCTGGGTGGGAGTCCAGAAGGATTCGCAGGGCGTGCAGTACATGCCCTCGTACTGGCTCTTGTAGATGTCTCCCTGCTCGTAGAACTGCCGGAAAATCTTCTGCACAATCTTCATGTGCCGGTCTTCCGTGGTGCGGATGAAATCGTCGTACTCGATGTTCATCAGCTTCCACAGGTCCTTCGTCTCCGCGGCGATCTTATCCACATACTGCTGGGGCGCCACGCCGCTCTCCGCGGCCTTTTTCTCGATCTTCTGGCCGTGCTCGTCCAGGCCGGTGAGGAAATAGGTGTCGTAGCCCTGCAGCTTTTTGAAGCGCGTCATGGTATCGGCCGCCACGGTGGTGTAGGTGTGGCCGATGTGCATGTTGCCCGAGGGGTAGTAGATCGGGGTCGTGATGTAGTAGGTGCCTTTGCTCATGGGAATCAGCCTCCATGTGATGTATTCTTCGCCCGAAGGGCATCAAAAATCCGCCCCCTGGGACAGGGGCGGATGAAGTTCCGCGTTGCCACCCTGATTTCTCACTCATCCTACAGATAACGGTGCGACCCGCCGGGGGCTTGGCGTCGCCGCTTCACCGCCGGAGCTCCGGGGCCATGTTCCCGCGCGCGCGGCGGCTGCCTCTCACCTTCCGCAGCTCTCTTTGCGCCCGCCTCCGCGGTACTCTCCCCTTCGAAGCCGATGGGGGCATTATAGTGGCTTTCCGCGGGATTGTCAAGGCTCACGCCGCGCCGGCGGAAGCCATCCCGCAATCCGTTATTTCACCGTGCCGTCCCCGGTCACTCGTTGTTCTCCTGGGTTTCTTCCTTCGGCTTATCCCAGGGGGCCGGCGGCGGGGTCACGTAGGAGACGCGCTCGGGGATTTCCGCGGCCTTGGCTTCCGTCTCAGGCTGAACCTGCGGCTTGGGCGCGGGGG
>OCTX012231009.1_pt1 | contig 16241 bp, 14 predicted proteins | sample 1539691 | NCBI WGS metagenome assembly OCTX01 (sample SAMN02144231, study PRJEB22623) | gut metagenome | biome: sheep rumen | host: Ovis aries | place: New Zealand | reverse complement strand
CTGCGAAGAAGCACAGCGCGAAGTAAGAAGGAGACACGAAATATGAAAAAATGGTTAATAACAACACTTCTTGTTATCGCCTGTGTTTTCGGTCTTGTTGCCTGCGGCGGCTCTTCAAACAATTCCGCGCCTTCTGAGGTGGAACTGACTGAGGAACAGAAGCAGCAGTGGTATGATTCGGCAAGTCAGTTCGTTCTGTCGATGAATGAAGCGATTGCGACCGGACAGGCTGAGGCACAGATGGATGACCCGGTATACGGCCCCGCGTTCAGCAGCTGGCAGAACGCGCTGCAGGATATCGGAGAAGTGCAGGGCATTGAAGGAAAATCCTGCTCCTTCACAAAAAAGGACGGAACCGTTACCGTCAGGGTCAAGGGTTCCAAGCATGACGCTGACGTAGTATTCACAATGGAGAGTTCCGATCAGGGTTACTCTGTTACGGGAATCACCACAAACGTTGAATACAGTATGAAAGAGAAGATCCAGCAGGCAGCTATGAACACACTGCTCGGCATGGGAACGACATTTGCGGTGCTGATCCTTCTGGCACTTGTGATCGCACTGTTCGGTAAGGTTGTCGGCGGCGCTTCCAACAAGTCTGCCGCCAGCAAAAAGGCACCTGCTTCCGCACCTGCTCCCGCTGCTCCGGTGGTCGAGGAGATCGAAGAACTCGCCGATGATACAGAACTGGTCGCGGTGATCGCGGCAGCTATCGCAGCATTTGAAGGAAAACAGAGCACAGACGGATTTGTGGTCCGCTCGATCCGTAAAGCCAGAAGAAAATAATCTCAGGAGGATATTAAAGATGAAGAATTATATCATTACTGTCAATGGCACAGCTTATGAAGTTACAGTAGAAGAGAACGAGAACGGAGCCGCAGCTCCCGCAGCTCCCAAGGCCGCCCCTAAGGCTGCTCCCAAGGCAGCACCTGCTCCCAAGGCAGCTGCACCCGCAGGCGGCGCAGGCAAGTACAGAGTCGAAGCCGGCGCGGCAGGCAAGGTCTTCAAGGTTGAGGCATCCGTAGGCCAGGCAGTGAAGAAGGGCGACGCGATCGTAATCGTTGAAGCTATGAAGATGGAGATCCCTATGGTAGCTCCTGAAGACGGTACTGTCGTTTCCATCGACTGCCATGTCGGTGATCCCGTTGAGGCAGGCACTCTGCTGGCTACGATCGACTAATCGTCTGACTCCAAGGAGGTCTAAGTTATATGGAATATATTACACGTACTCTTGATAACTTAGTACATCAGACCGCATTCTTTAACCTGACATGGGGCAACTACCTCATGATCTGCGTAGCACTCGTGTTCATGTACCTTGCAATCGCAAAGGAATTTGAACCCCTCCTGCTCGTTCCGATCTCTTTCGGCATGCTGCTGGTCAATATCTATCCGGATATCATGGCAGCTCCCACGGAGACGGCAAGCGGCGGCCTTTTGTACTATTTCTTCCAGCTCGACGAGTGGGCGATCCTGCCTTCCCTGATCTTCATGGGCGTCGGCGCTATGACGGATTTCGGTCCCCTGATCGCAAGTCCTTCGAGCTTCCTTATGGGAGCGGCAGCACAGTTCGGTATCTTTTCCGCTTACTTCGGCGCGATCGCGCTGGGATTCAACGGAAAAGCGGCTGCAGCTATTTCCATCATCGGAGGCGCGGACGGCCCGACATCCATCTTCCTGTGCTCCAAGCTGGGACAGACAGAACTGCTGGGTCCGATCGCGGTCGCGGCCTATTCCTATATGTCGCTGGTTCCGATCATCCAGCCCCCGATCATGAAGCTGTTTACATCTGACAAGGACAAGAGGATCAGAATGAGCCAGCTGCGTCCTGTATCCAAGCTGGAAAAGATCCTTTTCCCGATCGTGGTAACGATCGTCGTCTGCATGATCCTTCCCACTACAGCGCCTCTGGTAGGTATGCTGATGCTGGGCAACCTCTTCCGCGAGTGCGGCGTTGTCAGACAGCTGACGGAGACAGCCAGCAACGCGATGATGTACATCGTTGTCATTCTTCTGGGTACTTCTGTCGGCGCGACTACCAGCGCAGAAGCTTTCCTGAATGTCACCACCCTCAAGATCGTGGCACTGGGCCTGATCGCCTTCTCGTTCGGAACATTTGCGGGCGTCATGTTCGGCCAGCTGATGAAGATCGCTACCGGCGGAAAGATCAATCCTCTGATCGGTTCCGCAGGCGTCTCTGCTGTTCCTATGGCAGCGCGTGTATCCCAGAAGGTCGGTTCGGAGTATGATCCTTCCAACTTTCTGCTGATGCATGCTATGGGACCCAACGTCGCAGGCGTTATCGGAACAGCGGTCGTTGCAGGTGTGTTCATGGCCGTATTCGGAATTGTATAACTAGGAGGAAAAACATGTCAGAACAGGTTAAAAAACCGGTAAGAATTATGGAGACAGTCCTTCGTGACGCGCATCAGTCCCTGATCGCGACCAGAATGCCCACCGAAGTAATGCTCCCTATTGCAGATAAAATGGATCAGGTAGGCTATGAAGCAGTCGAGATGTGGGGCGGTGCCACATTCGATTCCTGCCTGCGCTTCCTCAAGGAAGATCCCTGGGAGAGACTGAGAAAACTCAAAGAGAAATTTAAAAAGACTCCCATGCAGATGCTTCTGCGCGGACAGAACCTTCTCGGCTACAGCCACTACAGTGATGACGTAGTTGAATATTTTGTCCAGAAGTCCATCGCGAACGGAATCGACAGGATCCGTATCTTTGACTGTCTCAATGACCTCAGAAACCTTGAGACTTCCGTTAAAGCCACAAAGAAAGAGGGCGGACACGCTCAGATCGCGCTTTCCTACACACTTGGCGATGCTTATACAGAGGATTACTGGATGAACATCGCGCGCGAGATCGAAGAGATGGGCGCGGATTCCCTCTGCATCAAAGATATGGCCGGTCTGCTTCTTCCCTACGACGCGGAGAAGCTCGTTAAGGCTCTCAAGAGAGGAACCGACATCCCGATCGAGCTGCACACTCACTACACTTCCGGCTGCGGAAGCATGACTTACCTCAAGGCGATCGAGGCAGGCGTCGATATCATTGACTGTGCGATCAGCCCTCTGGCTCTGGGTACATCCCAGCCCGCTACCGAGGTTATGGTCGGCGCTCTGAAGGGAACCGAGAGAGACACAGGTCTCGACCAGGCTCTTCTTAAAGAGATCGCGGATTACTTCACGCCTTATCGCGAGGAGTGCCTTGAAAACGGCCTTCTCAGCACCAAGGTGCTCGGTGTTAATATCAGAACTCTGATCTACCAGGTTCCCGGCGGAATGCTTTCCAATATGGTGAGCCAGCTGGCAGAACAGGGCGCTTCCGACAAGCTCACAGCAGTTCTTGAGGAAGTTCCGAGAGTCCGTAAAGATCTCGGCGAGCCCCCGCTGGTAACTCCTTCTTCCCAGATCGTCGGCACACAGGCGGTCATGAACGTGCTTATGGGCGAGCGCTACAAGATGGCTACCGCTCAGACCAAGGACCTGATCCGCGGCAAGTACGGACAGACTATCAAGCCTATGAACGAGGAAGTTGTCAAGAAGGTCATCGGCGACGAGGAGAGGATCACATGCAGACCCGCGGATCTTATTCCTCCGCAGCTGCCTCAGTTCGAGGCGGAGTGCGCGCAGTGGAAGCAGCAGGATGAGGACGTTCTGTCCTACGCTCTGTTCCCTCAGGTTGCGGTCGATTTCTTCAAGTATCGTCTCGCGCAGCAGGAAAAAGTGGATCTGACCAAGGCAGACACTGCTAACGGCGCTTATCCCGCATAAAGTGTAAAATTGTACAAAATCAGGACCCGGAAGAGAACAAGGCTCTTTCGGGTCTTTTTTGATACAGTCAAAACTTTCCAACAGGTGCATTATCTGCTAAAATATTACTTTAGAGTATGCAGATTCAGAAACGGGATTTTGCATATAAAACGTTTAAGTGAGGCATTAACAATCGGTTATGAGGCGTTTCGATGTAGTCCGGAGGCTTTTAGAAGGGCAGTCCGGCAGGAAAACAGAAAAAAACAGCATAACGATCAAAGCCCACATGTCTGTCAGGGAACACAAAAAAGAAAAGCTTGATGAGATCTCGGGTTTTTATGTCAGACCCGGCAACTACAGGCTTAACGGCGCAAGAGCGCTTCGCGGAGGGGTGAACTTTACTATTTCGTCCGTGGGCGCGACTTCCTGTGACCTTCTTTTATTCAAAAGAAAGCAGACCGTGCCTTATGCGATCATCCGCATTCCGGAATCTTACAGGGTCGGCAGCACCTATTCGATCTTTGTGTCAGGCCTTGACGTGGAAGATTTTGAGTACGCCTATAAGATGGATGGACCTTTTGATCCCTCAAAGGGGCTCTATTTTGACCGCAACAAGCTGATCCTTGATCCTTATTCAAGAGCTGTCACGGGACAGAGGGCGTGGGGAGTGGCCAAGGCTGAGGCTGACTATCACTCGAGGGTCGTGAAGGATAATTTCCGGTGGACCGAGAACAATTTCCCGTGTACGCCGATGGAAGATTCGATCATATATGAAATGCATGTCCGCGGCTTTACAAGACACAAGACTTCGGATGTGCAGTATCCCGGCACTTTTGCAGGGATCATAGAGAAGATCCCTTATCTCAAGGAATTGGGGGTCACCGCGCTAGAACTGATGCCGATCTTCGAATTTGACGAGCGCATCAATGCAAGAAGCCACAACGGAAAGATGCTCCTGGAATACTGGGGCTATAATACGGTCGCTTTCTTCGCGCCCAATACAGCTTATACGGCTTCGATCGAGTATAACGAAGAGGGAACGGAACTCAAGCAGCTGATCAGGCTTCTCAAGAAAGAGGGCATCGAGGTCATTCTGGATGTGGTGTTTAATCACACTGCCGAGGGCAACAGGAACGGCCCGTTCTTCTCCTTTAAGGGGATAGACAGTAATATTTATTACACTCAGACACCTGGAGGAGACTATTACAATTTCAGCGGCTGCGGCAATACATTCAACTGCAATCATCCTCAGGTGAGCCGCTTTATCGTGGACTGTCTCAGATACTGGGTGACGGAATACCATGTGGACGGATTCCGATTCGACCTTGCCTCCATTCTGACAAGAGACGAGGACGGCGCCCCCATGTCTGACCCGCCGCTCCTTAAGATGATCAGCACAGACCCGGTGCTCATGAAGACGAAGATGATCGCGGAGCCCTGGGATGCCGGCGGCCTGTATCAGGTCGGCAGTTTCCCCGCATACAACAGGTGGTCGGAGTGGAACGGAAGATACAGAGATTCTATCCGCGATTTTCTCAAAGGAAATTACTGGCACGCGCCGGAGACGGCGGCCAGGATCACCGGTTCCATGGATATGTATGGAAAGGCACCTTACACAGGTTACAATTCGTCGGTGAATTTTGTCACCTGCCATGACGGATTTACAATGCATGACCTGTTCTCCTACGACCAAAAGCACAACGAGGCGAACGGCTGGAACAATACGGACGGCGCGGATGACAACAGAAGCTGGAACTGCGGTGTGGAGGGGCATACGGACGACCCCGTCATCAAATCACTTCGACAGAAGATGATGAGAAACGCGATGACGGTTCTCCTGTGCAGCCGCGGGACTCCTATGATCCTTTCCGGAGATGAGTTCGGAAATACGCAGTACGGCAATAATAACGGCTACTGTCAGGACAGCGAGATCTCTTGGCTGAACTGGGATTATCTGAAAGCCAACAGGGACCACTTTGACTTTGTCAAAAACGTGATCGCGTTCAGAAAGAAGCATCCGGTCATTTCCCGGACGCTGAAGCCGGCATACTGCGGACTGGCGCCGGTAACCTGCTGCGGGGCGGATCCCGATAATCATGTGATCGGAATGGGCAATAAAGTCCTGGGTATCCTGTTTGCGGGGCGTCTTCCCGACGACTCCGGGGACGATGTGGTCTATATGGCGATCAACGCGTACTGGGAGAAACAGCAGATCAGGCTCCCCGCGCTGTCAGGCGGACTGGCCTGGGGCGTCAACATCTATACGGACGCGGACGACGAGCAGTATTTCCATGAGGAGTGCAGATTTGTGCACAGCCCGATCTTCACCCTGAAGGAGAGGAGCGTCGCCGTGTTTACACTTTATCATCCGGAATGATGAAGAAAGCGGATCGGTTACCGTGAAAAGTCCTGCGCGTGCAGGAAATGCTGATAAGTATGACATACCCCGCAGAAGGCTGGACCGTTTTGCGGGGTTCATTTTTTAACCTGAAAAGCCGCTGCGGACCGGGAAGAGTCCGGAACAAAAAAAGAGGAGTAGAGAAAAATGGCAGTACAGAAGATTCTTGTGGTGGACGATGAAGCGAGAATGCGCAAACTCGTGTCGGACTTTCTCGCGCGGGAAGGCTTCGAAGTGCTCGAAGCCGGAGACGGTGAGAAAGCCATGGACCTCTTTTACGGCAATAAGGACATCGCTCTTATTCTTTTAGATGTGATGATGCCGAAGATGGACGGATGGCAGGTGCTGCGGGAAATACGCGAATCATCCCAGGTTCCTGTGATCATGCTCACGGCGCGCGCCGATGAGAAGGATGAACTGCGCGGCTTTGAACTGGGGGTGGACGAGTATGTCACCAAGCCTTTCAGTCCCCGCACTCTGGTTGCCAGAGTCAACGCGATCCTTCGAAGAACCGGCGGGAAAGAAGAAAATGACAGGATCGAGCTGAGCGGCATCGTGCTGGATAAATCGGCTCATCAGGTCACGATCGACGGTCAGCCCGTAGAACTGAGTTTCAAGGAGTTTGAACTGCTTGAATATTTCATGGAGAACAATAAGATCGCGCTCTCGAGAGAGAAAATACTCAACCACGTTTGGAATTATGACTATTTTGGCGACGCCAGGACCATTGACACACACGTCAAGAAACTCAGAAGCAAACTGGGGGCCAAAGGAGAACTGATCAAGACGATCTGGGGAATGGGCTACAAACTGGAGGCGTAAAACGCGCCGTACGCAATGCGCGGAGGCAGAAAAGACCGTGAGTACTACTGAGAAAAGCTCCGGCAGGGGCCGGTATTCCATAAAGATTCAGTTCACGCTCATTTTTTTCTTTCTGATGCTCGGGGCGATCAGCCTGTGCTGGGTCATCAACAGCACATTCCTGGAGCGCTATTACATCAGGGAGAAGAGGATCGCTCTGACACAGATCTACCATGAGGTCAATGAGGCGAGCAAGAACAATTCTATCGACTCCGAGGAATTTGACGAGAAACTGAGCATTCTTGCGGGAACGGAGAATGTGAGCATGATCGTGATGGACGCGGAGAGTTCCACCGTGAAGATGCATGCCTCGGACAGCTCTGCCATGGTGCGCAGAATGTGGGACAACCTCTTTGGACAGACGCCTGCCGTCGAACAGAGCGAGGAAGTCAGGAGCCGGTATTATGTCTACCGTACGCTCGCGGAGGAAGACAATTACAGCGTGAAGATTATCTATGACAGCCGCATGGAACTCAAGTCTATGGAACTCTTCGGGGTACTGGATGACGAAAGTTTCTGTCTGCTCAGCACTGTGCTTGAAAGCATTCACAACAGCACGGCGATCGCAAACAGGTTCATGGGATATGTGGGGATCGCGATATCGCTCCTGGGAGCACTTTTTGCGCTCTTCCTCGCAGGGAGACTGACGCAGCCGATCCGGGAACTGACGGAGATCTCGGCGAGAATGAAAAAACTGGATTTCAGTGCCAAATACAAGGGAAACAGCCGCACGGAGATCGCGGAACTCGGCGAGAATATCAACGAACTGTCGGAGATCTTGGAAAGGACGATCTCAGAGCTCAAGACGGCGAATAACGAGCTCAGGGAGGACATAGAGAGGAAAGAGAAAGCTGAGGAGATGCGGCAGGAATTTCTTTCCAATGTGACCCATGAACTCAAGACTCCGCTTGCCCTGATCAAAGGTTACGCGGAAGGGCTGTCAGAGGGTATCGCGGATAACCCGGACAGCATCAGGTTCTATACAGATGTGATTGTAGATGAAGCAGACAAGATGAACAGGATGGTCGCAAGGCTTTTGTCTCTGAATCAGCTTGAATTCGGCGACACGCAGTTTACTATGGTGCGCTTTGATATCGTCGGCTTTGTCAGGGGATGTCTGAACAGTGCCGGTGTGCTCGCCGAGCAGAAGCAGATCCGGGTCAGGATGGAAGAACGTCCTCCGCTTTATGTATGGTCTGATGAGTTCTGGACGGAGGAAGTCTTCATGAACTACTTCTCCAATGCGGTGAATCACTGTGAGGGAGAAAAAGTAATTGACATTCATTTTGAAGAGAAGCAGAATTGTGTTCGGATCGTTGTTTTCAACACCGGCAAACCGATCCCCGAGGAGTCAGTGCCTCATCTGTGGGAGAAGTTCTACAAGGTAGACAAGGCCAGGACCAGGGCTTACGGCGGATCCGGCGTGGGACTTTCTGTTGTCAAGGCGATCATGGATCAGCTCCATCAGGGATACGGCGTGATCAACTACGACAACGGCGTTTCGTTCTGGTTTGAACTGGAAAAGGCGGCTGTCGCGGACACAACTCCGGGATCAGCAGACAAAGAGGATTGAGAATATGGTTGCGATCATCGATTACGGTGCCGGAAATATCAAGAGCGTCGAGAATGCCGTAAGGTTCCTCGGCCATGAAGCTGTCCTGACCAGGGACAGAGAGGTGATCCTCTCCGCGGATCACGTGATCCTGCCCGGAGTGGGCGCTTTTGGCGACGCTATGGCGCGCCTGAGGAAATACGGCCTGGATGAAGTGCTCAGGGAGGCTGTAAGACGACAGATCCCCCTGCTTGGTATCTGCCTGGGACTTCAGCTCCTGTTTGAGAGCAGTGAGGAGAGCCCCGGCGCGGAAGGACTGTGCATTTTGAAGGGCAAAATATTGAGGATCCCGGAAGGGGACGGCAGAAAGGTCCCGCAGATCGGGTGGAACGATCTCGCTTTTCCAAATCCCGGAAGACTCTTTGATGGTCTTTCGGAAGGCGCCTATGTATATTTTGTCCACTCCTATTATCTGAGAGCGGAGGATCCCTCGATCGTGACTGCCACCACACAGTATGGCGTTCGTATTGACGCGGCAGTGGAGAAGGGAAATGTCTTCGCTTGTCAGTTCCATCCGGAGAAAAGTGAAGCAGTCGGAATGAAGATCCTGGGAAATTTCCTTGGGATCTGAAAAACGGAGGAACGTTTTTTCGTCTGACAGAAAGGAGCGCTAATGCTCACTAAGAGAATCATCCCCTGCCTGGACGTAAAGGACGGGCGGGTCGTAAAGGGTATCAATTTCGTGCAGCTGCGAGACGCGGGAGATCCCGTGGAAACCGGAGAAGCCTATTCCAGGCTTGGAGCGGATGAACTGGTATTTCTTGACATCACTGCGACCAGCGACGCCAGAAAGACTGTGGCGGATATGGTGCGAAGAGTTGCCGAGAGGGTGTTTATCCCTTTTACTGTCGGCGGCGGCATCCGCAGCGTGGAGGACATGAAAGCGATCCTCAGAGAGGGAGCGGATAAGATTGCCGTGAATTCGGCTGCGATCCTCAGGCCTGAACTGATCGCCGAGGGAGCAGAGCGCTTCGGCAGTCAGTGCATTGTAGTCGCGATCGACGCAAGAAGAAGAAAAAACGGCAGCGGTTGGACAGTTTACAGAAGCGGCGGGAGGATCGATACAGGAATAGACGCCGTAGAGTGGGCGGTCAGAGCCTGGGAACTGGGAGCCGGCGAGATCCTGCTTACCAGCATGGACTGCGACGGAACGAAGGCCGGGTACGATCTGGAACTGACAAGAGCCATTTCCGGACGCCTTTCGATCCCCGTGATCGCCTCGGGAGGAGCAGGAAAGCTGGAGCACTTCTATGACGCGCTGACTGAGGGAGGCGCGGAGGCGGCACTGGCGGCGTCCCTGTTCCACTATAAGGAACTGGAGATCCCGGAGGTCAAGGAATATCTTAAAGGCAGAGGTATACCGGTCCGGTTGTGATCGGAAGACGGACATACATGTGTCACTGACAACAAAAAGCAGGAGTGAAGATATGCAATTATTCAGAAAAAGCCGCAAGTCCCCGAGGAGAAAACCTTCCGTAGGAAAGAAGAACAGGATTGAAAAACCTGCAAAGGCAGATGCAGCCGTTTCTTCCGGCGCGGCAGAGGAGAGCGGGATATTTGAGAAAGCAAATGCCGACAGGGTGTTCCATTACTTCCGCGAGATTTCCGCGATTCCGCACGGATCTCATCACACGAAGGCGATCAGCGATTATATTGCGGCGTTTGCAGAGAAAAAAGGACTGGTGTACTTCCAGGATGAAGCCAACAACGTCATTATTTCCAAGAAGGCCTCTGAAGGCTGCGAGGATGCGGAACCCATCGCGCTGCAGGGACATATCGACATGGTCCTTGCCAGCGAGCCCGATAAGGAGATCGATCTTTTGACTGAACCGGTCAGCATCCTTGTCGACGGGGACTGGATGAGGGCAGACGGCACAACGCTGGGCGCCGACAATGGGATAGCTGTGGCCATGATGCTGGCCGCGCTGGAGGATGACGAGATCATTCATCCCTATCTGGAATGCGTATTTACATCCGATGAGGAAGTGGGACTGATCGGCGCGAATGCGATCGACATTTCAGGCCTAAAAAGCCGCAGACTCCTGAATCTGGATTCTGAGGACGAAGGCGTGTTCACCGCAGGGTGCGCCGGCGGCGCGGAAGTGGTCTGCAGGATGCCTCTGAAGATGAAGAACAGACATGGCAGGACCCTGAATATTAAAGTCAGCGGACTTCGGGGAGGCCATTCCGGCGCGGAGATCCATATTGGCAGCGCTAACGGCAATGTCCTTATGGCCCGTATGCTCCGCACGATCTACAATGCGTTTCCTTTCAATCTGATCCGCATTGACGGCGGCGATGCGGACAACGCTGTGCCGACGGGCGCCGGGGCACAAGCGCTGTTTTCGGCTAAGTTATCCTGTGAAGAGATCGAAGCGGCGGCTTTAGCGGCAGCGGAAGCGATGAGGCAGGAGTATTCCGTCACTGATCCCGATATGAAGTGGGACTTTGAATGGACTAAAGAAGAATTTGAGAAGGCTGCATCCAAGAAGAACACGGAAAACATCCTCATGTATCTGATGGCTCTGCCTAACGGCATCACTCACATGAGCCACGTGATCGCCGGAATGCCCCAGACATCTCTGAACCTCGGCATTATCCGCACCGAAGGTGATTCAGTCAGGATCGAGTTTATGGTCAGAAGCGGGGTGAACTCCCAGGCTGATTATCTGGCGGACCGCCTTGTGTGCATTACTAAAGGGTTCGGCGGCAAACCGGAGGTGCGCAGCTCTTATCCTGCATGGGAGTACAGAGACGACTCGCCGCTCCGCGACCTTTGCGTGAGCACCTATAAGAAACTGTACGGAAAAGAACCCAAAGTGGATGTGATCCACGCAGGTCTTGAGTGCGGTATTCTGGCGGGCAAACTGGAAGGACTTGACTGCATTTCCACCGGACCGGATCTGGAAAATGTTCACACTGTGAGGGAGAGAATGAAGATCTCTTCCGTAGAAAATGTATGGACCTTTGTGCTGGCGCTCCTTAAGGAGGCTGCACTCTGATCTCTCAGACAAAGCAGAGGAAAGAAAATGGCACAGATCACGGGCGACTGGCTCCCCGCCGTCAGAGCGGAATTTGCCAAACCCTATTACAGGGAACTATATACATTCCTGCAGAAGGAATACAGAAACGGGACGGTTTACCCACCCGCTGACCAGATTTTTAACGCGCTGCACCTGACACCTCTTGGGAAAGTCAAAGTAGTGATCCTTGGGCAGGACCCCTACCACAATGTGCATCAGGCCCATGGTCTTTGTTTTTCAGTACCGGAGGACCAGAAAGAGATCCCGCCTTCACTGATCAATATCTTCAGGGAACTGCACGACGATGTCGGCTGTAAAATGCCTCAGACCGGCTGCCTGACCAAGTGGGCACAGCAGGGAGTCCTGCTTCTCAACACAGTGCTGACTGTCCGTGCTCATCAGGCGAATTCCCACAGGGGGCACGGCTGGGAGCAGTTTACGGACGCGATCATACAGGCGGTGGAGCAGCAGGACAGGCCGATCGTCTATATGCTCTGGGGCTCTCCTGCGCAGACCAAGTCTGTAATGGTGACAAATCCGAAACACCTGGTGCTCAAGGCGCCGCACCCCAGTCCGCTGTCGGCCTACAGAGGATTTTTCGGATGCAGGCATTTCAGCGAATGCAATGAGTTTTTGGAAGCACACGGGGAGACGCCTATAGACTGGCAGCTCTGACCGCGCGAATATAAGTTGGAAGATCCCGGGATCTTCCGGAAATTGGAGGAATCATGAAAAAAACACCCTATATCACCAGAGAGAAGGCAGAAGAGATAGCGAAAACATGGCCCACCCCCTTTTATCTGTATGATGAAAAGGGAATCCGTGAGAATGCGGAGGCGGTGAAAAAGGCTTTTTCATGGAATCCCGGATTTCGTGAATATTTTGCCGTAAAGGCGACGCCGAATCCCTATATCATGAGGATCTTTAATGATTATGATTTCGGTTTTGATTGCTCTTCCCTTGCGGAACTGATGCTGGCTGACGCTGTCGGGGCGGACGGAAAGCACATCATGTTTTCTTCTAATGATACGCCGGCAGAGGAATACGCGTATGCGGCTAAGCTCGGCGCCATCATCAACCTTGACGATATCACGCATATTCCTTTCCTGGAGGAGATCCTGGGAGGCAAATTCCCGGAGACCATGAGCCTTCGCTACAATCCCGGCGGCGTCTTCAGAATGTCCAACGGGATCATGGACAACCCCGGCGATTCCAAGTACGGCTTCACGAAGCAGCAGCTCTTCGAAGGCGTAAGGATCCTTAAGGAGAAGGGCGTCAAGCACTTCGGCATTCACGCTTTCCTGGCAAGTAATACTGTCACTAACGAGTATTATCCGATGCTGGCAGCTCAGCTCTTTGAACTTGTGGCGGAACTGCATCGCACTTTCGACGTGCACATCGCATTTGTAAACCTTTCCGGCGGTGTCGGAATAGCGTATTCCCCCTATGATACTCCTAATGATATTGCTGTGATCGGCGAGGGAGTTAAGGAAGTTTACGACGCTGTCCTGCGCGACAAGGGCATGGGCGATGTGGCGATCTACTGCGAGATGGGGCGCTTTATGCTGGCTCCCTACGGCGCGCTGATCACCAAAGCGATCCATGAAAAGCATATTTATAAGGAATACATCGGGGTGGACGCGTGCGCGGCTAACCTGATGAGGCCTGCTATGTACGGCTCCTATCATCACATCACGGTGCTCGGCAAGGAAGACGCGCTTCGGGATCACATGTATGATGTCACAGGTTCCCTGTGTGAGAACAATGACAAGTTCGCGGTGGACCGCCTGCTTCCCAAGATCGATATGGGGGATTATCTCTTTATTCATGATACCGGCGCGCACGGTTTCGCGATGGGCTACAACTACAACGGAAGGCTGCGAAGCGCTGAGCTTCTTCTCAAGGAGGACGGAAGCGTGCAGGAGATCCGCAGGGCGGAGACTGAGATGGACTATTTCGCGACCTTTGACGGGACAGAGTTTTTCGGCAGCCTTCAGGAGCAGTACAGAGAACTGAGAGGCTGAGCGGGATCATGGAAAAAAAGTATTTCTTCTTTGATATCGACGGGACACTGACGGACAGAAATACGGGAAAGATCGTTCCTTCGGCAGCTCTGGCCCTTAAAAAACTCAGGGACGCCGGTCATTTTGTCGCGATCAACACCGGAAGGGCGCACTACAAGGCGAGGAAGTTCTTTGAAGAGAACGGCTTTGACAATATGGTGTGCAACGGCGGCAAGGCGATCGTCATTGACAAAATACTTGTGGAGAACAGCCCGCTGGTATATGAGAACGCGCTCAGACTGTACTATGAGGCGCTGGAGAAAGGCTACGGCGTTCTGGTCGCCGACGAGGACTCTGAACTTGTGAGGACCAGGGACTTCAGGTTCTATGACCAGGCGGGGATCAGAAAAGAGCCGACCACCTATGTGATCGACAAAAACTACACTCCTGAAGAAAAAGGGATCATCTATAAGATGTACATTTCTATACCGCAGACCTGCGAGAAAGACATCTTAAAGATCCTGCCTTCGTCAGAACCTCTGGGACGCCTGTGGTTTGAGCCGGAATACCTGCTGATCCAGCAGGACTGCAAGAGGGAAGGGATCCTGAGATGCCTGGAACTTGTCGGTGGAGATAAAAAGAGAGTAGTGGTATTCGGCGATGATATCAATGACCTGGATATGTTTGCACCGGAATTTTACAAGGTCGCGATGGGCAACGGACATCCTGCGCTCAAAGCAGCTGCGGATGAGATCGCCCCGGCTAATGTGGAAGACGGAATTTATAAAGTATGCCAAAAAAACGGATGGTTCTGAGGAACCATCCGTTTTCTTTCAGTATTGATCAGTCGTAGATCTCATCGCCCTCGAGCATGTAGTAACTGACACCTTCCATCTTTTCAAGCGTTTTCTCATATGCGGTATACAGAGTATCCCAGCTGCTGTATCCGGGCTCTCCCCGATGATCTGTGAGGCTGTAATTCTCCCGGAGATAACTTCCTATATAAGAAGTGACCTTGGCGACGCCGTATTCATTGAGATGGTCGCCCTCGTCCCTTGTGTCGTGACTCCAGTCAATGCCGATCTCTTCCCAGCTCTGATTGAGGTCAATGTATGTAAGTCCGCGGGACTCCGCATAGTCCCTGATGGAGTTGAGCCTTGTGGTATCGTAGCACTTGGGAGAGCAGAGGCTGTAGAAGATGACATCGATATCGTTCTTTTCACAGAGACTGAGAATCCTGTCCATATAGTATGTTGAGATGCGCTCGATCTTTTTCCGCTCATCCGTGGGTTTCAGGTAGTCCGTTTCTCCGGTGTAGGGCAGGATATGCTCACTGATCAGATATCCCATATAGTATTCGCGAAGGCTCGGAGCCGATCCGACGGCCTGCCACAGATTGTGGTATCTGCAGAAGGGGAAGTAATATTCGAAGAACTCCGTGAGCCCGGTGCTGAGGTCGGAAATGGGATCGTCGGTCCGAAACAGCATGTTGGATTCGATGAGTATGAGATCCGGCTGCTGGTAATCGAGCCCGTGCTTAAGCAGATAGTATGCCTCCGATGTCTTTGCCGCGCCTTTGCATAGATTAAAGGAAGTAAAGCCTTCGTCTTTCCACAGATCCATTGGTGAGATACCCACCATGGCGAGACTGTTGCCCATGTTGAAGATATCGATACAGTTCCGGGGGATTGTTGTGATCTCCGCGTCCCGCGCATTTCTGTCTTTGATCCTGCCTTCCAAAAACCATCGTCCGGGATTTAAGAGGATCCCGGCTCCGATGAGAAGGAATGTCAGAAGAAGAAAAAAGGCGGGGATCTTAAGCAAGGACCGTATGGGAACGGTATGTTTTGATGAAGTCAGTTTAGAAGTTTCCTGCGGCATATCCTATAAGTCCTTTATGAATGACCGCACGGCGGCCTGACGGTAATCACACATTGTATCCAATTTTGATCAATTCCTGTAAGTGACAAATTCTGAATTTTCAGTATAATGCAGAAGAAAGAATTTGTCGAGTTTTTGTGAGGAATTAGCACATTAGGCTTGCAAAAATGAAGTTTTGAGATTATGTTAGATTAGATGCGGTTAAAGTCACTTATTGATATTGGAAGGAGTGTATAACTTTTGGAAACTATACTTGACAGACTTGAACTGACTGAGAAAGAATACGGCAGCCGTCCCGCTGTTGACGATGGAGCGGTTTGCCTTACTTATACGGAACTGGTTTCAAAGGCGAGGGGGATCGGCGCGATCCTGAGCGACAAGATCAGCCTGAAGGAACCTGTGGCGATCCTTGCTGAAAAGAGCACCGCTACGCTTTCCTGCATGTACGGAGTGGTCTATGCAGGCGGTTTCTATGTAAGCGTCAACCCTGAGCAGCCGCCGGAGAGGATCCGCAAGATCCTCGAGGTGCTTGAGTCAAAGATCGTAGTGGTGGATGAGGCCAGAAGGGAGCAGCTCACCGCGTCCGGTTATACCGGTAAAGTGCTGTATCTCGAGCAGCTCTATGAGGAAGCCGGCGCGATCAGTGAAGAGGAGGCCGCAAGACTTTCAAAAATCCGCGGACAGATCAAAGGTGAGGACCCT
>OCTX012284218.1_pt1 | contig 16249 bp, 10 predicted proteins | sample 1539691 | NCBI WGS metagenome assembly OCTX01 (sample SAMN02144231, study PRJEB22623) | gut metagenome | biome: sheep rumen | host: Ovis aries | place: New Zealand | reverse complement strand
TTCAGGTATTTGCCGCCCACCAGCTCGCCTATGTCGCCGGTGTGGAACCATCCGTCCTTGTCGATGACCTGCGCCGTGTATTCGGGGTCTTTGTAGTAGCCCAGCATGACGTGCGGTCCGCGGGTGAGGATCTCTCTGTCCTCGTCGAACATCACCTCCACGCCCTCCAGGATCGGGCCCACGGTGCCAATCTTCACCTGGTGGTGTGCGGGGTCGTTGACGGCTATCACGGGCGACGTCTCGCTGAGGCCGTAGCCCTCGTAGATATTGATGCCTGCGGCGGCGAAGAGGCGCACCATGTCGGGCTGTATGGAGCTGCCGCCGGTGATGACCGTCAGCCGTTTGCCGCCGAACTTCTCGCGCCACTTGCTGTACACGGCCTTGTCGAGGAACCACTGTGCCAGCTGGTAGAACAGGCTCACCTTCTTCAGCAGCGTGTAGTCGTAGCGTTTGCCGTGGCGGAAAGCCCAGTCGTAGATGTTCTTTCTGATGCCGCGGAAGTCCTTGCCGGCGGCATAGAGCTTGTCGTACACCATCTCGAGCACGCGTGGCACGGCGCAGAAGCCGTCGGCCTCGATTTCCTGCATGTTCTGCTGTATGGTGCCCATATTCTCGGCATAGTAGATGCTAATGCCTTTGGCCTGGTAGTGGTAGTTCATCGAGCGCTCGTAGATGTGGTTGAGCGGCAGGAACGAGAGGAAGCGGTGGCGGTAGTCGCAGGGGTTCACCTGTGCGTGAGCCATGAAGTTGCTGCAGAGGTTGCGGTGGCTGAGCATCACGCCCTTGGGCAGGCCCGTGGTGCCGCTGGTGTAGATCATCGTCACCCAGTCGTCGGGCTTGATCTCGCGCTTGCGGCGCTCTATCTCGCCCATCCACTTGTCGCGGTTGGCGATGCCGGCCTTCAGGATTTCCAGCATGCGGTGCTCGTCGTCGACGCTCATGAGGGTGTAGACCTGCGGCTTGTTCTCCATCTGGTCGAGAGCCGGGCGCAGGCGTCCCAGCAGCACCTTGGTGCTCACGAAGACCGCCGTGGCCTCGCTGTGGCGCAGGATGTGCAGATAGCTCTCTGTGTTCAGCGTCGGGTATATCGGCACATGTATTATGCCGCTCATAGCCAGTGCCATATCGATGAAATTCCACTCCGGGCAGTTGGCGCTCATGGTCACCACGCGGTCGCCCTCCTTAAGCCCCATTTCGCAAAGGCCGTAGGCAAGATAGTGGGCATATTTATAGTAGTCGTGCGACGAGTATTTCACCCATTCGCCGTTCACTTTACCAGCCAGGATATCGTCTTTAGGATATTGTTCCACAAGCAAATCCAGCAGGTCGAAAGTTCTTGTAATCTCTACCATGTTTCCTGTTGTTTGAAATGCAAAAGTACGCTTTTTTCACGACATGATTGAAAAAAAAGTTAATTTTAACATTTGGGTGGGTAGTGGCCAGTGGGTAGTGGATAGTGGATAGTGATTGGTTCAAGGTTCAAGGTTGTCGGCAAACCGACGGCATACCACAAGGTTTAACGGCGTATTACTCGAAAAGTGGTCAGTGGTCAGAAAAAAAATTTTGCCATGTCGGGCGGATTGTGTAACTTTGCAAATTGAATATTTGTAAAAAGATGATGAAAAGAATAGCTTTAGTTGTTGTCGCTGTGATGATTGCATCAGCGGCCAATGCACAGTTCGCCCTCGGTCTGCAGGGTGGCTACTACGGAGAAAAGAGCGTCAATTCGTGGAACGACGACTTCCACAAGTCGACGACGTGGCTCGCTGGCCTTCAGGCCGGCTACAAGCCTACGCCGAAGCTCTTCGTCGGCGTCATGGGCGGCTACCTCAGCACGTCGGCCGAGGCCTTGGGCACGTCGTTCACGGGCGACCTTGACGGGGTGGGGCAGGTGCACACGTTCACCAACCTCGACACTGTGACCAAGCGCGCCGGCTGGACGGTGCAGCCCTTCGTCCGCTACGAGATCTTCAGGTACGGCAACATACACTTCCACCTGATGCTGCAGGGCACGATACGCAGCATGGGATACACCAACACCACGACCAGCTACAACGGCTACAAGAACGGCGGCGAGCTGATCGAGGCCGACCCGTATGACGACAGTGTGCGCAACTTCAGCTGGAGTGTAAGCCTGCGTCCGACGCTGACCTACGAGTTCTCGGAGCATCTCAGCGCCGAGCTGAGCCTCGACTTCCTCAGCGTGGGCTACATCGTCGACAAGGAATACCGCGACGCCGACCGGCCGGGTCACTACCACATGGTCGACGGCGAGAAGGTGCAGGATGTGCTGACGACCAGCACCATGTATGCCGGCCTCAACACCCTCATGGAGACCCTCCGCTGGGAGAGCCCGATGCTGCGCTTCGGCTTTAATTATACTTTCTGATATGTACAGCAAGGAGAACGGGCTCTACGTAGCCCACTGCGACGAGGGAGCGCTGAGCATCGTGGGCCGCATGGCCAACCGCCACGGCTTGATAGCCGGCGCTACGGGCACCGGCAAGACGGTGACGCTGCAGGTGATGGCCGAGACGTTCTGCCAGGCCGGCGTGCCGTGCTTCATGGCCGACATGAAGGGCGACCTGAGTGGCATCAGCCAGGCCGGACAGATGAGCGGCTTCATAGAGAAGCGCAAGGACAAGTTCGGGGTGCCAAACCCCGAGTTTCAGCCGTGCCCGGTGCGGTTCTATGACGTCTACGGCGAGCAGGGGCACCCCATACGTGCCACCGTGAGCCAGATGGGCCCGCAGCTGCTGAGCCGCCTGCTTGGCTTGAACGACACGCAGGACGGTGTGCTGAACATCGTGTTCCGCATCGCCGACGAGCGCGGCCTGCTCATCCTCGACATGAAGGACCTCCGCGCCATGCTCGACTATGTGGCCAAGCATGCCAAGGAATACACCACGCAGTACGGCAACATATCGACGGCCACCGTGGGTGCCATACAGCGCGCGCTGCTGCAGCTGGAAGGGCAGGGGGCCGACCGCTTCTTCGGCGAGCCGAGCTTCGACATCTTCGACCTGCTGCAGACCGAGGGCGGCAAAGGCGTGATGAACGTGCTTGCCGCCGACAAGCTGATGCTGCAGCCCAAGCTCTACAGCACCTTCCTGCTGTGGCTCATGAGCGAGCTCTACTCCACGCTGCCCGAGGTGGGCGACCAGGAGCTGCCGCGCCTGGTCTTCTTCTTCGACGAGGCCCACATGCTCTTCGACGAGACCCCCAAGGCGCTGGTGGACAAGATTGAGCAGGTGATACGCCTCATACGCTCCAAGGGCGTCGGCATATACTTCGTCACGCAGAACCCGACCGACATCCCGGAGAATATACTCGGACAGCTTGGCAACCGTGTGCAGCATGCGTTGCGCGCCTACACCCCCAAGGACCAGAAGGCTGTGCGCTCCGCCGCCGAGACGTTCCGCGCCAACCCGGCGTTCAAGACCGACGAGGCCATCATGGAGCTGGAGACCGGTGAGGCTCTGGTGAGCTTCCTCGACGAGAAGGGCGCCCCCAATGTGGTGCAGCGCGCCAAGATACTCTTCCCGCTGAGCCAGATAGGGGCCATAACGCCCGAGCAGCGCAGCGCCATAGTGCGGTCGAGCCGCCTCTACGGCAAGTATGACACTATGGTGGACCGCGAGAGTGCCTTCGAGGTGCTCATCAAGGAAGCCGAGGAGAGCGCCATGGTGGAGCAGGAAGAGGCTCCCGTGGTGCAGCCCAAGGGTGGCAAGGCCGCTCCCGTAGAGGCTACCCCCAAGAAGAAGTCGGGCATCGGCAGCAGGCTGCTGAAGGCGGCCCTGACCGCCGTGACGGCCACCCTGGCCACCGCTGCCGGCACCGCGGTGAGCGACGCGGTGAGCGGCAAGAAGACCAAGAGCAAGACCAGCATGGGGCAGAAGATTGTGAAGAACACAACGTCGAGCCTCACGCGGACGCTAACGCGTGACATTCTGGGAAACCTGATTAAATGAAAAGAGAAGCCCCCGCATCACAGATGCGGGGGCTTGTTGTATCTTTACTTCGCGCGTAGCGTCACGCTGCCGTGGCTCTGCCAGGCGGCTATCAGCTTGCGGTAGTTAGCATAGTCGCTCGTCGGCACCAGGCTCTTGTCGAGCTTCAGCTTGCGCACTACCTTGAGTTTGTTGCCGCTCTGCTTCACGCTCACCTGCATGGAGCCCAGGCCGTCGAACGACAGCTTGTCGTTGACGCTGCCGCCCATGAGCTTCACGCCCTTGGGCAGGATGTAGGTGTCGGTCTGCGACAGGTCGCAGGCGCTGCTCTGCAGGGGTGTGGTGCGTGTCAGCGCGAGCTTGGCGGCGTTGACTGCCGGCGCGCCGTGTACTGGCGACAGCGTCAGTCGGAAGAAGCCGTCTTGCAGGGAGTCGAGCTGTGCGTCGATGGTGTTGTCTGCGGAGAGTGTGGCCACCTCGTCGTGCGCTTCGCCGTAGATTTGTATGGGTGCCTTGCTGCGCACGTCGACGCGGTACTCGAGGGTGTCGATGATGACGCTCACCATGTCCATGTTCTCGCCGCTGACGGAAGCCTGGTAGCCCTCGTTCGCGAGGATGGCAGCAAGCAGGGCGGCTTTGTCGGCGGCGGTGCCGCAGCCGGTGTTCCACGTCTCGGCGGGCGATGCTACGGTGTAGCCCACTGTGGCGGGCTCAAGGTCGTTGAGGTGGATGTTGTCTACTATGTAGTTGCGCATGGCAGTCACCTGCTCCTGAGCTCCGCCTTTGCCCTGCACCTTGCCCATGGCGTCGGCGGCTTTGTCGAAAGGCTTGCCGCTGTCGGCCGCGCTGAACTGCGGTGTGCCGTTGAAGATGCGCAGCACGGGGATGATGTCGGCAGGCATGTAAGGCTCGCGGGGTGCCTGCGGCAGGTTGCTGAAGGTGTAGTGCAGGTTGCCGTTCTCGCTGAGGGAGGCGCTGTTCTCCGGCAGGTACTGGGAGCCGGTGATGTTGTGCATCAGGCTCATGTCGTCGCGGTTGTCGTTCACGATGACCTCGAGCTTCTCCACGGGGCAGTCGCGCATCAGCTGGATGTCCTCGTGGATGAGGTTGTTGCGGCGGTGGATGGTGTAGTCGACGATTATGGTGCAGCCCAGTTCCATGCCGGTGTGTACCATGGCGAGCTCGCGTATGTGGTTGAAGCGGCCGCAGTCGGCGCACTCTGACGGCAGCTGGTAGACAAAGGCGTTCTGTGGCATGTTGACGCGGGTGCCGTCTTTCTGAATGGTGTACACCTCGTTGACGGTGAGCTCTTCGATGTCGGGATTGTATACCACGAAGGTCTCGCCCTTGTCGGCATAGGCCGTGAGTGCGCGGTTGCGCAGTATCTGCACCTCGTGGCGGTAGTGATAGTCGGTGGTGCCGTCGGCGTTGACGGTCCACTCATAGCGCAGCAGCTTGTAGATGGCGTCTGGCTGCTGAGCGGTGGCGGTGGTGCCTATAATGATGGCTATTGCTGCAAAAAGTATCTTTTTCATGGCTTTATTTAGTTAAGATTACCGGGGTTTGTGACACTTTTATCTGGTTCATGGCGCTGGCGCGGAATGGCATCCAGTCGTCGGCGTCGTAGAGGCGCTTGCCGAAGAGCAGGCTCTCGCCGAAAGTGAGCTTGTTGCCTTCCATCTGGAAACCGCAGCCGAAGCTGGCCGCGGGGTCGGCGATACCGTCGACCATCGGGTAGTGGAACTGCTTGTATTCGTAGGGCAGTGTGATGGTCTCCTGGATCTGGATGAGGCGTGAGCAGCGGTCGCTGAAAGGTTGCTGGCGGGTCTCCTTGCTGAAGTCGAAGAACAGGTGGCTCATGGCGCGGCTGTAGAAATTGCGTGCGGTGAGGGGGATGAACTCTATGGCGTCCTTCTCCACGACGGCGAAATGCGGTATGCGGTACTTATAGGTGATGCTGACGGGCTGCTCGAGGTAGCGGTCGGGGTCGGTGTGCTGTATGTCGATAATCTCTGCCGTGGGGGCAATCTTGAGGAGCTCCAGCTCGAGGTTGCGTCGCCACTCGCTCTGGCGTGCATTGAAGACGCCGCGCACAGAGGCGTCGCTCTGGCCTTCGGCGGTGATGCTGATGGTGCCCGTGAGGGTGCCGTCCTTGTCGATGCTGCTCTCGCCGCTGATGCGTATGTAGTGGTTCTCGGCGGGCGAGATAGGTGTCTCCATCAGGTCGCAGCCTTCAGCCGTACCTATGAGGTAGCCCTGCTGCTGCTCGGCGCTGCTCCAGAGCTCGCGCACATTGGGCACCCAGGTGGGGTCGAGCATGATGAAACGGCCGTCGCGCAGCTGTACTGCGCAGACGCTGTGGTTGAACTGGTCGGCCGGTATGCGGTCGATGCGTTCGCCCGCCATGGTCATGGCGGCGTAGGCCTTGAAGCCGGCGGCGCGCAGGAAGCCTATCAGCGTGGAGGCCTTGTCCTTGCAGACGCCGCAGCGGTCTGTCATGTTCATCTCCTGGTTGTGCAGCGTGAAGCCTTCGCCCTCGCCCATGGAGATGCCGGCATAGCGTATGTTGTCGGCGACCCAGTGTGTCAAGCGGCTGATGCTGTCCATCTCGTCCTTGGCACCGCGCAGCAGCTCGTTGACCTTCTTCTGCACAGCAGGCGTTGGCTTAAAGCTGCCATAGCTCTCGTTGACGCCGAAGAACCAGCGGCTTTTGGCCTGCCAGTCGGGGCTGGTGCTCAGCAGCAACTTCGTCTGTATGTCGTTGTTGGCCAGTGCGCGAGGCTCGCGTTTGAGCGGCATGATGTCCTTGCGCTCGAAGGTGTAGAGCGTGCGCCCCTCCTCCTCGGCTGCGGTATGCGTGACCTTAAGCTCGCCGTTGTACACTTTGTATTGCAGATTCTTGCTGTCGAGGATGTTTACCTGATAAACTTTGCTCTCTACAGGCTGGTTGCTCCAGAACGGCACTATGTCGTAGAAGTGTCCGCGCATTGGCGGCACGTACCGATCGTCGCCTGCCGGCAGTGCGGCGAAGGTGCCGTTCAGTGACGGCTGACCGTCTGTGAGCAGCGCGTAGGTGTAGCCTTTCTTGTAGGTGCAGACCTCCAGCTTGTCGCCGGGGTCCATGTGGCCCACCTCCACCATCTTCTGGCTGGCGCCCCAGTATATCATGCGGGCTGGGGCTACGTAGTCATACACCGTGGCGTTGCCCTCGCGTCCGGGCCACACCAGCGTGTCGGTGCCGCCGTCGATGCGGTGCACCAGCACATGTGTGATGTCGCAGTAGGCCGACAGGGGGTCGTAGTCTATCTTCACGGTGCTCCATTGAGAGCAGCCTTTGGGCGAGTACATCTCTATAAGCCTGTGTGTCTGCACGTGGCTCAGGCCCGACTCTTCCATGTACACTCCTGTGGAGTCATACATCGTCACCGTGTTCATGCCGGCATATTTGCCCGGTATGGCGTGCTCCTGAGCCATCGCTGCGCTGGCCAAAAGCCCTGCCATTGTGAGTAATGCAAAGGTTTTCTTCATTATATTCGGTGTTTTATTTCTTGTGCAAATATACACAAATTTCCTGATATAAGAGGAAATTGTCAATAAAAAAAAGAGTGCCCCGTATATAATTGCGGGGCACCCTTTTCTATTGTGTTGCAGGGCAACCGTTAATCCACGTCGGCGCGGGCCATGGCGTCTTTGTAGTACTTCTGGTTGACGAAGACATCCTCCTTGTAGGGGTTGATGTGACGCTTCTTGGAGACGCAGATGATGTAGATGATGGCGATGAGGTTGGTCACCAGAGCCAGCGCGCTGATGACGGTCATCATGGTGGGGTTGGCGGCCACGGTGTCTACCGTGGTGCCGACAGCGGCGGCCTCGCCACCGGCGACGTCATAGAGGTGCTTGATGGTCTCCACGCCGTCGGGGTACTGCACGGGCAGCACGGCCCACTTGAACCACTGGCTGCCGTCCTTGAAGGTCTCCTGGAAGAGGGGAAACACCTGTGCGAACATGCACCAGATGGCCAGTGTGTTGGCGCGGTTCTGGATCCAGCCGCCACGGTTCCACAGCAGGGCAGCCACCGTCGGAGCCAGCAGCAGGGCGATGCCGCAGTACCAGCTGTGTGTGGGCAGGCAGTTGTAGGTGTAGGCGAAGTTCCAGATGTCGTAGATGACGATGTAGACCCACGTCATGTCGGCCCAGATCATGTCCTTCTTGTCCTTGGAGGAGTAGACGTTCCACCAGGCGGTCATACAGAAGATGTTGAGGATACCGGCAAGGCCGTTGAAGACGTTGTGCCAGCCGCCGAAGAGCCACACGCCCTCGCTGCTGAGCCACCATTTGTTCCAGCCCATGACGGCGCTCTCAAAGTCGGAGACGACGGCGATGAGGATGTTGATGGCCACGATGACGAAGGGGAAGGGCTTGAACCAGTGCTTGGCGCCGATACCCCATTTGTACTTGATCATCATGAAGCCGATGCAGCCGGTGAGGGCGGCATAGAGCTTGGCGTAGTGGAACCAGCCGTTCATGTAGATGTGGGTCTGGTTGTTCACTGCCCACTCGGCACCGCTGCGGGCTCCGATGGCGATGGCCACGAAGTAGACGGTCAGCAGCACCGGGATGACGAAGAAGGTGATGGCTCCGCCCATCTTGGTGCGACGGGCAAATTCATTCCAGAGAATCAGGCCTGCCAGTACGACAAGCAGCATTCCCCATTGTACGAGGGCGTCAGCCCCATAAACTTGGAAAAACATAATGTTGGTTTTTTGTTTGTGTTATTGTTTGATTTTTTGGGTTTTTCTTTCTTTGGCGAAGGCGTACACTACCCATACGGCAGTGAGGACGAGCGACATGGGGACGCCGACGGTCAGCATCTCGCGCAGCATCACTTCGGCGCCACCGGCTTCGGTGAGGGCTGTGAAGAAGGGATAGCGCCATGTGACTTCGCCGTTTATGATGTGGTCGACGACAAGCATCACGGTGCCGCCCCAGAGCATCTTCTCCAATGCCGGCACATGACGCATCAGGGTCGTAGCCCCTGTCGCCTCGATTTTTTTAGCGTTAAGTTTGCGATAGGCAGTGGTGGCTATCGCTTGGGTCATGGGTACTATAAAACAAGACATAGTTGTTGATGTTTAAAGATTATACTTTTATCTCGCGTATCTCCACTTCGTTGCCACGGAGCAGCCAGGTGTTGCCGCTGCCGCAATGTGGACATGTGCGGCCGTTGGCGACAGTGGGATATTCGCTCTTGCATTGGTCACACCATGTGACGGCGGGTATGGTGTTCACCTCCAGTTCGCAACCTTGCAGCATGGGCTCCTTGTCGGCAGCCCAGCGCCAGCAGTCGCTGAGCAGGTGCGGCACAACGGTAGATACTTCGCCGATGTCCATAACCACGGAGGCCACATGTTCCACATGGTTGGCTTCCGCTACCTGCTTCACGTCGCGTATGATGTAGAATACTATGCCCAACTCGTGCATCAGTCTTTCTTGCTGAAGATGATTTTACCGGTGCGTTTTATCATGTAGGGTAGTATGCCGCTGAATTTATCCTCTGAGGTGCGCATGATGCTGGCTTCAGGATGCTCACGGAAGAGGTGGATGGCATCGAATGCACACTTGGTGGTGCAGATGCCGCAGCCTATGCAGCGGTTCTCGTCAACTACCGAAGCACCGCAGGAGAGGCATCGCGAGGTCTCGGTGCGCACCTGCTCCTCGGTGAGGGTCTTCATGTACTCGCGGAACTTGTCGGGCTGCTCGGTGACGCCTTCCTCCTGACGTGAGGCATTGTCGTAGCTCTCTACCTGTATGTCGTCCTTGTTCAGCTCAATGAAGTCGCGGCGGTTGCGCCCGATGGTCATGTGGCCATGCTGCACGTAGCGGTGCAGACTTTCGGCGGCCTCATGGCCGGCGGCTATGGCGTCGATGGCGAATTTGGGCCCGCTGTAGCAGTCGCCACCCACAAAGATGTCAGGTTCGGCCGTTTGGTAGGTGAGTTTGTCGGCTACAGGATATACGCCACGTGTAAACTCTACCTTGGTGTCTTTCAGCAGGTCGTTCAGCACCACCGTCTGGCCAATGGCGAAGATGACCATGTCGGCATCGATGGTGATGGTGTTGTTCTCGTCATACTTTGGCGCGAAGCGGTGCTGCTCGTCGAACACGGAGATGCATTTCTTGAAGACAATGCCGCTGACACTACCTTCGCCGAGTACCTCTTTGGGACCCCAGCCGGGGTTTATCGTCACACCGTCCTCACGGGCTTCGCGGCGCTCTTCCAGCGATGCCGGCATGATGTCCTCGGTCTCCAGAGAGAGCATGGTGACTTCTGCTGCACCGCTTCGTTTGGCCACGCGGGCCGCATCGATGGCTACGTTGCCACCACCCACGACGACTACCTTGCCGTTCACTTTCGTGTCTCCGCAATTGGCGGCATGCAAGAAGTCGATGGCTGTGGTGACGCCGGTGAGGGTCTCTCCCTGGATGCCAGGCAGGCGGCCTCCTTGGCAGCCGATGGCCACATAGAAGCCTTTATATCCCTCCGCGCGTAGCTGCTGCAGGGTGATGTCCTTGCCCACCTCCACGCCGGTACGTATCTCCACGCCTATCTCGCGCATGATGTCTATCTCGGCTTTGATGACGGCCTTGTCCAGTTTGTACGACGGGATGCCGTATTGAAGCATGCCGCCGGGGATGGCGTTCTTCTCGAATACCGTGGGACGATAGCCCATAGTGGCGAGATAATAGGCGCAGCTCAAGCCCGCAGGGCCACCGCCGATAATGGCAATCTTCTCGTCCCAACGTTTGAGGACGCTCGACGCAATATTGATTTCCGGCACGAAGCGGTGCTCTGCATGCAGGTCCTGTTCGGCGATGAATTTCTTCACGGCGTCGATGGCTATGGGCTTGTCAATGGTGCCGCGGGTGCAGGCATCCTCACAGCGGCGGTTGCAGACACGGCCGCAGACGGCGGGGAACGGGTTCTCACGTTTGATGAGCTCCAATGCCTCGCGGTATTTCCCTTCGGCGGCTTTCTTCAGGTAACCCTGCACGGCGATATGCGCCGGACAGGCGGTCTTGCATGGCGCAGTGCCCGTGGGGTAGCAGTTGATACGGTTCTTGTCGCGGTAGTCCTCGTCCCATTTGTGCGGACCCCATTTCTTTGCGTCGGGCAGCTCCTGCTTGGGATAAGTCTGCTCGCCGTGCTTGGTGCATAGCTTTTGTCCAAGACGGACGGCTCCGGCGGGACAGTATTCCACGCAACGACCGCAGGCTACGCAATTCTTAGGATCTACTTTGGCCACATAGGCGCTACGGCTCATGTTGGGTGTGTTGAAGAGCTGCGATGTGCGCAGGGCGTTGCATATCTTGACATTGCAGTTGCAGATGGCGAATATCTTGCCTTCGCCGTCGATATTGGTCACCTGGTGTACAAAGCCGTTGTCTTCGGCAATCTTAAGTATGTTGATGGCTTCGTCGTAGGTGATGGCATGTCCGCGTTTGGTCTCTATCAGGTAGTCGGCCATGTCGCCCACGCCGATACACCAGTCGCGATAGTCGTCGGCGCAGCCTTCGTCGAGTTTCTTGCGTCCGTAGCGGCAAGAGCAGATGCCGACGGCAAGATGTCCCTCGTAGCGTTTGAGCCAGTAGGAGATATGCTCTATGTCGGCAGTCTCATTCTCCATGGATATTGCTTTCTCCACGGGGATGACATGCATGCCTATGCCGCTGCCGCCCATAGGTACCATGGGTGTAATCTTCTCCAACGGCAGGAAAGTCATACGCTCAAAGAACATCGCCAGCTCTGGATGCTTGTCCATCAGCTCTACGTTCATATTGGTGTACTCGGCGCTGCCCGGGACGAACATCGGCACCCAGTATTCGCGGTCTTTACGCTCGAAGGTGGTGCCCGGCACAGGACCGTCCTTGGTGTAGTGGTCGCCGTAGTCGTACTCCAGCATACCTAGGTAAGCCAGCTTGTCCAGCAAGGCGTCGAAGCCTTCTTCCGTCGATGCGTAGTGTTTCTGGCGGTTCAGTTCATGCAGTTGGCTGCGTGTCCAGTGTTTACGCACCTTGAACGGATTGCCGGGAAGCATGTCCAGCAGTAGGTCCAGCGAGGCTTCGCGGGTTATTGCGTCCATCTCATCCTCGAAGATACAGGCCAAGCCCCAGTATTCGGGAGCCTCGGTGGTCATCTTTATCTTTCCGGGAATGCGGTCTGTGATGTGGCGCACCAGCTTTATCAACTTGGGGTTGGGGTTTTTGTCTCCAAAATGTTTGGGGACAAACTTATTTGACATCTCTGGCATATCTCTTTATTCTTTGTTTATTTTTGTTTCCAGTTGTTGACCTCATCTTTCAGCCACTGTACAAAGGCATCCACACCTTCGCCAGTCTTGGCGCAGATGGGTATGACCTGTGCCTTGGGGTTACGCTCATGTATGTACTTCTTGCACCTCTCCAGGCTGAAGTCAAAATATGGCATCACATCTGTCTTGTTGATAAGCACCACGTCGCAGACGGAGAACATCAAGGGGTATTTGAGAGGTTTGTCGTCACCTTCAGGCACGGAGAGTATCATGGCGTTGCGTACAGCGCCTGTGTCGAACTCGGCGGGGCATACAAGGTTGCCCACATTCTCCAATATCACGAGGTCGGTGGCGTTCAGGTCAAGGGCATCCAGTCCTTGGCGGGTCATCTCGGCGTCGAGGTGACACATGCCTCCGGTGTGCAGCTGTATCGACTCCACTCCTGTAGCCTCTCTCATCTTTCGGGCGTCGACATCGCTGTCTATGTCGGCCTCCATCACACCGATGCTCATGCTCTCTTTCATCCGGTTGATTGTCTGTATGAGCGTCGTGGTCTTGCCGCTGCCGGGAGCCGACATGAGGTTCAGCAGAAACACTCCTTTCTCTTTGAGCTCCTTACGCAGGGCATCGGCGTCGCTGTCGTTGTCGGCGAAGACACTCTTCTTAATCTCAATCACTCGTAGTGCGTCCATATTGTTTTCTTTGAAATAACTGCGTGCAAAAATACAAAATAAAAACGGGATGGCAATAATTATTTTTCTTTGTGGTTGAAAAAACAAAAGAGCACCTTTCCAGTGCTCTTTGTTGTCCTACCTGGATTCGAACCAAGACAAGCTGATCCAGAGTCAGATGTGCTACCGTTACACCATAGGACAATCTCCTTTTTACAGGGCTTCCGTCTCTCCGAAAGCGGGTGCAAAAGTACAAACATTTTCCGAACTGACAAAATATTTTTTCTCTTTTCCTGTGTCCGGACGGCTTTTCTTGTTGTACTCCAATGTGTTATTTGACCAATATTTTTGTGTCCCGAAGTCCTTTCGGCCTGCTTCCGGCCGCTGTCGGCGATGCCTTTTCGCCGTAATATGGCCTCTGTCGGAGAGGTGCTGCGGCGGCGTTTGCGCCGTCGCAGCACCGTCGCCGTCACAGGCTGTCGCCGGCCTCGCTTGAGCCTTCCTTGGCGTTCTTTTCGAGCTCCAGTTTGCCGAAGCGGAGGGTGATGCCTGCCGAGATGTAGCGGCTGTTGGTCATCTTGTTCGTGGCGTCGCTCAGGTAGTAGGGGTTGGTGTTCTCCGAGCCCGAGCCGAAGCGGCCGCCCCAGTTGAAGATGTCCTGCACGTTGATGAACACCGACAACTTGCGCTTGAAGAAGTCGCTGCGCACGCCGAAGTCCAGGCCGTAGCGTGCCTTGCGCTCGCTCATCAGGCTCAGCGTAGGCGAGCTGTAGCGGGCGCCGAGGGTCACCTGGTATTGGTCGAACACCTTGGCCCAGGCGTTGACGCGGGCGCTCCACGAGGGCATGTGCCGCTCGTCGGTCTGGTGCACGCCGTTGCGGTCGTACTCCATGCGGTAGCCGTAGTCGTAGACGTTGGCATAGAGGCGCACGTTGAAGAATCCCGAGGGGCGGTAGGTCATGTTCACGCTTGCCCCGTAGCGCCAGCTGGTGCCCATGTTGTAGGGTATCGAGACGCTGACGGCCCTCATTCTCAGGTATTCGTCCCAGTCCACACGGTCTGTCAGCGAGCTTATCTCGTTGGTGCTCAGGCGGCCGTAGGCCTCGATGCCCACGTTGCCGAAGCGCTCGAAGAACTTCTGCCACCCTGCCTCGACGCTGTGGGTGAAGGCGTCCTTCAGCTTCGGGTTGCCGGTGCTGTAGCTCTCGTCGCCGTAGCGGCGGAAGCGGCTAGTCTGCTCCTCGCCGGGTGTCGTCATGCGCATCGTGTAGTTGAGCTTGAAGTTGTGCATGTCCTCGGTGCGGTAGCTCATGTGGATAGAGGGGTGGAAGTCGAACTGCAGGGTGGTGGTGTCGTCGGCGAAAGGCATGTCGCTGATATATTGGTAGTGTTCGTGTTCCACACCAACGCCGAGTCCGGCGCTGAGGGTGAAGCCGCCCCAGCGGTGCGTCCAGTCAACATCGGCGTCCAGTCCGGCGACATTGCTTATGAAGTGGTAGGTGCGCAGGGTGTCGACGAGGGTGCCCACGGTGTCGTTGTAGCGGTCGTAGGTGTTGTCCATGTGGCTTATGTCGCCGCGCAGGCCATAGCTCATCTCGCCTTCCTTGCTGTAGGGGCGGTTGTAGCGGGCGTCGAGGCTGGCCCCCTGGCTCATGGTGTTGCTCAGCAGGTAGCGGTGCTTGTCGAGGTCGGTGTAGGTGTCATACATGCGGTTGTACCACTGCTCGCTGGCGTTGCGGTTCATGCGCGTGTTGAGGCTCATCCGCAGATTGTGTCCCTCAAGGTCGAACTTCTTGGTGAAGTCGGCGCCGGCATGGGCGAACATCGAGTTGCCCTTGCTGCGCGAGTTCAGCGTGTCGTTGTAGTAGAGGGTCTGCATGGGCACCGAGTCCAGCAGGTAGTGTGTCTGGCTGCGCAGGCTGTTGTTGAGCGCCGGGTTGTAGTTGTAGAAGCCGCCGGCGTCGACGCTCAGCTCCGTCATCGAGTCAATCTCGTAGTTGAGGTTCATGAAGATGTTGGCGCTGTGCGAACGGGTGTTGGAGGTGTCGTTGGCCGACTCGATCAACGTGGTGTCGTAGGTGCCGTCGGGCGTGGCGTTGTGGTCGCGCCGCATGTAGGAGTGCGTCTCCGTGGTGTTGTCGCGACGGCTGTAGCGCCCGCTGGCGAAGAGGTTGAAGCTCAGCTTCTCCTTGGCCCACATGTAGCTCACCCAGGGGCTCACGAAGGGCTGGTTGCTCCCGTTGACGCCGAAGCTCACGAACTGGTTGCTCTTGATGTGCGCCGAAGTCACTATGTTGATCACCGCCTCGGCGTCGGTGGCGTACTTGGCCGAGGGATTGGTGATGGTCTCTATGCGCGCCAGGGCGTTGGCCGGCAGGGTCTGCAGGTAGGTCTTGAGGTTCTCCTCGGTCAGTTTCGACGGCTTGTCGTTGATCCATATCTCAACGCTCGTCACACCGCGCAGGCTCACATTGCCCTCCACGTCAACCTCCACGCCCGGTGCGTTCTGCAGGGCGTCCTCCGTGGTGCCGGTCTGTATGCTGGGGTCCTCGCTGACGTTGTATATCATCTTCTCGCCGTCCATGGCGTAGAGGGGCTTCTCGGCGGTGATCTCCACGGCGTCCAGCGTCGTGGCGCCGGGCATCACGCGCAGCGTGCCCAGGGCCGTGTTGTTGCTCACGCGGAAGGGCACCAGGCGGTTGCGGTAGCCTATGGCCGTGATGCGCAGCAGGTAGCTGCCCGCCGGCACGCCGCTGATCTCGAAGAAGCCGTCGAGGTTCGTCGCGGCCCCTTTGACGAAGCTGCTGTCTGCCGAGTCGAGCACGGCGACGTTGACGAAGGAGAGGAACTCGCCGCTGACGGAGTCGCGCAACTCGCCCACCACCTTGAAGGTGTCGCCCTCCTTCACTTTCTTCTTCTGCCTCACCTGCTGGGCCTGCTGGCTGCCCTGCATCTGGTTCCAGTCCTGTCCGGGTCGCGGACGCTGCCCCGTGGGGCGCCCGCCGCCGGGCCTGCCGCCTCCGGGGAAGCCGCCAGGGCCGCCGGGTTGCGCCGCGGCGCTGCCGCACGCTATTATGATCATGGCCGCTACGGCCATCGCTCTCAATTTGTTGCTCGATTTCATCGTGTAAATGTTAAAATTCCTATAACGCTTTAGTTCTGTTTTTATTGTTAAAATTGCATTCCTCTTAAAAAAAATCTTCCCTCGACCGCATCCTCTTCGCCTTTTCTACGGACCCGGTACGGCATTTCTTCAGTAGTTCTTCAGTAGTTCTTCAGTGCAGCACTGAAGAACTACTGAAGAACTACTGAAGAACGG
>OCTX012253948.1_pt1 | contig 16250 bp, 14 predicted proteins | sample 1539691 | NCBI WGS metagenome assembly OCTX01 (sample SAMN02144231, study PRJEB22623) | gut metagenome | biome: sheep rumen | host: Ovis aries | place: New Zealand | reverse complement strand
CGGACTGACCGAGTTTGATGCTACCCAGATTCCTTGGGTCAGAACACTAAACATGAATGACCTAGGGGATAACAAGAATTTCGTCAAAAAGAATGGAACCGGAATCAACATGTCTGAGAGTAATGTGATATCTTCTATCACATCTCTTGGATCCTATATCGATTTCTATTTCTCCGGAAAAACTATGTCTAGACTTCTTACACTATCCCTCGGAACCCCGGGTTACCTGGAAACCCCAGGATCCCCCGATCTGACAATCGAGGATAGCTCTAGACTAACCGAAATCATATTATGAAGCTAAAATTAAGAGGAACAAGAGAAGTAAATGGTCTGTCAAAGCTGGGAGTTCTGTGTGAACTCCTGGCTGACAGATTTGATCTCGAACGATACATGTCCTTAGAGGTACTTGACCCCGAGGATACAGATCTGGTATCTGTATACAACGGAGAGCTTACTGAGCTGGACTTAAACTATGATATTGCAAGCTACCTGATCGGATTTCTGCCAGACACCTGGAGTAAAACAGGAGCAACCTGGTCAACCGAGTCAGATGTAGCAACCGTTACCCCGGAGGGTCACCTGGTAGTCCAGGAAAACCCGGGTCCAAATCCGATAACAATTAAGGTTACCCTGACAGAAGCGTCTGGTAATACCTACAATATATACCTAGTCTCCGGGGGAATCTATCGTTTCGGAGATACCCTGACGGATCCAGTCAGGGCAGTTCTGGGAAGATATGGCTATCTCCTCGGGCCGACCGATGCCATCAAGTTTCGGGAGGATCCCGAGTCGATGAGGATATGGATGAGGGAAACCGAAGATCCGGAGGGTCAGATAATGCTTCAGATCGGAGATTCGGAGGTCCTGACATTTGATGATGGTACCACCATAGCAATGTAAGATATGAAAGAAAAAATAACTAGATCCCTTGATAGTCTCCTAGAGCTGGGGGACCCGGTATATGGCATGAAAATACCGGTATCTAACGGTACCGGCCAGGCGGCGGTCATCGAGTATGGAGATCTCTTGAAAAAACTTGTTGACTCCACAAAAACCAGAAAGTCTGGGTTCCTGAAGATAACTGTCACTGGCGGATCGGCAATGTCAGGTAGAACACTGACCGTTCTTCTCGGAAGTTCGGATACCCGGGAATATCAGATAGGTTCCGGAACAGTCATAATTCCTGTTCCCCTTGATCAGTCCTATCGGGTGACATTTCCGGATGTGGCCGGATATCATAAGCCGGATGACCTGATTGGGGTAATCAAGAAACTGGATATTATCGAGGTTACCCCTGAGTATGTAAACTTAGACGATTATACGCCTGAACCGGAGGTCGAAAGACTGGAGATCCGTCTCTATCTTTGGACAGGTGCAACGCCAGCTCTGGCTACCAATAGTTCTTTCGGTATTCGGATCGGCGATGAGACTTCCGAGTATACAACCGAAACAGGTCAGTGGACTGACGAAATTCCCAAGGGGACTTCCTATGTGATTGTCCCGAAAGGAACCTACAATGGATCCGCCGTAGTTTCGGCCGCAGAGATAGAATGTACGGCCGAGAGAACTCGGCGGTTAGTGACTATTAATTATAAGACATCGTAATGGAAACTAAATCAATAAGTACTCTTGATCCTATGTCCTATGAGGGCTTGGAACTGGAAACAAAAATACCTGTGTCGGCCGGACCCGGTAATCCGAAAGCCCTGACAGTCGGGACGCTAATAGACAAGGCCACTGAGGAACTAGCGACCGTCACCCAAGAACAGGTGACTGTCGAGATCGTAAGTACAGCTTCCCTGAGTTCTGAGAAAATAACTGTTTATCTAAACGGGGACACCATCGAGGGTACCCAGTACGACATTGCTCAGGACGGATTTACCTTCTTTACTGTTCCAGTCAATCAGACTTATCGGGTAGCATTCCCGGACATCACCGGCTATATTTCCCCAAAGGACGTCGAGGGTGTGGCAAGTGTTTCACAGAAAACATATCGAGTCAAGTATCATGAAATCGAGGAGCCAACTGACAATGAGGCCCTGACAATCCATGCCTACTCATGGACCGGCCACTCCATGAGTAACCTACCCGAGGTACCAGTCAGAGTAACCATGGATGGCGTGACCTCCGAGTACACGACTGACACCAGCGGTAATCTTAGTCTGCAGGTGCCCCATGGGACACAGTATACGGTTGCCTACGACAAAACCTATGATGGGCGATTTGTGAAAGGGGCTACCAGTACAGCTTATACCTCTGAGAAGACCCAGAGAAGGCTATACATAAACTATATCACCTTCCTGACTGGCTTGTCGGTGATTAACACACAGGGTCAGGAATTTCCAGCTTCTGACTGGAACACAGAATGTGGGGAACCGGTGATGTTCAAGATATCGAATTCGACCTTGATCTCGAATGATAACGTATTCGGTATCTTGATCTCAGATATAACGACAGCCTCAATGCCGAGTACTACTTGGTCTGCCACCCAGACTCAGTTTAATTCGTATGATAACGGAACTTCGTATTACGGATATCTCAGGACCTGCCTGTTGGTTAATGAAAGTAATATCCGTGGTATCTCCGTCAATGCTGCCAGAACCTGCTACAACAAGTCTGTCAGAATACAAGACAAGGTTTATCCGGGATTTCTGCCGGCGGTCAATCAGTACTCCACGGTGGTCTCGTATGAGAACCAGATTGACAATTTCATTCATGAATTCGTCAATCCAGATATGCCAACGGCCTGGACAACCAGGATCAGAGAAGCTAACAAGTGGACAATTGACCAGAACTCTGCTGCGTATTCTTATCGTTTTCAGGGGGCTTCCAGTAACTACACCAAGGGCAACGCCAACAAGAACTACAGCGGCTCTGTTTTTCCGTTTTTCGCGTTCTAACTTCTCTGACGCGTCTCTGCGCGTCAGAGGGAAGACAATACCTACTACATGAGTAAACGTAAGAATACACTGGGAAGCACTTAAGGCGAGCAAGCTCTAAAGAAATTACAGTAAATATGGAAGAAATTCTGACAAATCAAAACTTAATCGACGGCGCGGCTTGCTACGGTCATACCTGTACCCTTGAGTCGGTGAACCTTCGTGAGACCTTAGACGAGACTGTCACTTGGCAGCAACTGGAGCTCCTTGTGCCATTGGCTCAGATAAGTACGAAGGTTACCCTAAGTGGGACCCTCCGAGCAACCAAAGCCTACACAGATACAGTCCATGTACTCCGGGAAGCCTGGCCAGACTTAGAAATAATAGTAGGTCAGAGTATGGTTCGTGGAAGATTCTGGGATCCTAAGGTTTATCAGGCCGCTATGGAACAGTGGGAAACCAAGCTCCCAAATGAAAACCGAACTATCGATGGCCTCATCATCATGTCTGGTTTCGTTGATCGGACCGGCGAGTCAACTTCCGGTATAACAGCCAGAAGTCTCGACTCCAGTTCTATGGCAACCTTGGACTCCCTTGATCTGTCTGGTCTCGGCGAGATCTCACTGTCTTACACAGATGGAGTCGGCGATACCCATCAGATAGTCTCGGAGTTCTTGCCTGGCTTGGAGACCCTCAATGTGTCAGGAACATCTGGGCTTGAGCCAGACTTGATAAGTGGACACGTAAACATTAAAACTTTCAATTCGTCTGGTTCGCCAGACTCGTTCGTACTCCATGGGAACACGGGTCTCAACGACGTTCACCTGGGATCCCCCGAGTATCTGGACATTGAAGGTTGCTTAAACTTGAATATATGACAGAAAATACCAGACAACAATATCACCTAGGGTATCGGTACCGGGTAACACCGACCATCGGGACTGGGTCCTATGATTCAAGCCCGATCGATACTTCCCTGGAGTCTCACTGTGTTTTCACACCCGACCCCGGATCCAACATTGGAATCCAGGTTTTCGGGGATAACCGAATCAAGACCGTCACTACCCATGAGTCATGGTCTCTCGGATTTACGCTAAAATCGAGGAGTGCCTCGGTCTATGCTATCTGGGACACCGACACATCGGTATGGGCATGTGCCGGTACCGGCGGTACCGAGTTTATACTTGAGCCTGTCCCCGAGAGTCCAGATGGTTACTATGTAAGACTCTTGGGTCAAGACCTGTGGCTCTATTGTAGTGCCCCTGGGACTACCGGAACTGCCGTGACAGTCTCGGGTACAGACAAAACAGTCTGGTACTTAGGAACACTCCCAGGGGGATATACTACATTGATACCATATAACTTTTATGGGTCTGACTATAAGATCTCTCCGACTGTCCTAGGTCTACGGTATGCATCGGCGGCTTCCTTGACAGTCTACCGAATCTGGTCAGGGACTGCATTCGAGACTACCTCAGAGTGGATACTGGAGGAGGGAACCTCCGAGACGGACCCCTGGACTTTCCCTAGTGTACAGGAGTTTTCCGAGGACACCAAGTACGTTAGCCTTGGACCAGTGACTGGTGAAGTAAGGGCTACTTTCAAGGACCCAGGGACAACACAGAGATGCCTGATGGTAACCCAAGACATCAGCAACGGAGAATCTCCCCTTACAATCTATACCAAAGCCGGACTCCCATGGATAGAGATCCAAGAATCTTGGGACGGATCGGTTCAGCAAGGGGAACTCCAGATAGACGATGCCTACCGGATTGCCAGGATAAACATACAGGACTCTAGGTCCAGAAATATTGGTGCACTACTTGCCAAGATAGCCGGTGTTCAGGAACAAGTCCGACTGGTCCCGGACCAGATCAAGGAGATATGGTATACCGGCTTCAGCCTGGGATCAAACGACGAGATCACGGCTAATCCAGAGACTATAAACGAACAGGTAACCCCTGATTCCCTGGGTCATGCAGTCCTAGGGGGTCACATGGCCGTGACCAAGTTCAATGCGTCTGGACTTGAGATAGATGACAAGCCGGACATTGGTGCATATCCTGGTCAAATCAAGGGCCTAGTCTATGGAACTCTCAGTCAGTCCGAAGCAACCGAGGTTCTTGAGTCCCTAACGACCGAGACCGATGCCAATCCTGAGACTGTGACATTCCTGAAAACTACGGAAGCGGACGGGCGTGGACTTTCCGATACAGACTTAGCCTGGTTGTGGGACGGGAGATCGAGCGAAATCATGATCAAAGAGAATGGTCTCCTGGACCCAGTCAAAGTAGCAGATGTTACCGGAACCTCCGGGAATATGTACTGGAGGGTTGGTGAATCCGGGGAACTCCGACGGTTCTCCGAGATAAACCCGAGGACTGGTGAAATTAGCCGTATCGGTGGTGTCACCTATGGTGTATTCTCGATTGTTCCGGAGCTAGACAATCGGCTGTCGGTCGATGTCGTCACTAAATCAATCGGTGGAACCTGGATGAAGAAAGCTGCCCTGGAGTATGGAATCCAGGAGGAGAACCTGGTGTCCGCCTACGCCGAATTTCCGGACATCAGGTATTGTTTCGAGACCGGTCATGAGGTGACCCCTTGGATCTATAATGGCGGTGATACCTTCATCAATACTGGTCTTGTCCCTGATGGTTTACCAATTGAAGCTGAGGTTTTAGTTAAATTCACTGGTACCACTGGTGACCAGAACATTCTGGGGGATACCGATTTCTTGTTCGGAATCAAGTCGGGCCTCTGGAACTGTTACTCAGGATCTACCTGGACATTCGGTACCGTCACCGCCGGAACGGCCTATCAGGTGAAGTATTCGTTACCGGCCGAATCCGGTCGTATTGTGACAGTCTCGGGGACCTCCTATAATACGGCAGTCGCCAACAACACAACTTACGCCAACGAAATTGGTCTATTCTCTGGAACAGGCGAACTGATGTCTGGGCCGGCCAACTGTAAACTATCGAAGGTCTCCCTGTATGTCAATGGGACACACTATGTATATGTACCATTCGTAAGGAACGACGTGGCAGGCATGCTAGAGCTAAGTACCATGACATTTTATGAACCAGTCTCCGGAACTATGACCTATGTCTTAGAATAACATAACCTGGGAATTCCTCGGGAAACCGAGGTCCTAGGTACTATATCATAATATAAACAAGATGGCAACAAATGTAAATATCGAAACAGGACTTATCGGGGTTACCCCGAAGTATAAGTTCCATGATCAGGTAACAGTCAATACCGGAGATACCATCCAAGACGTCTCCTGGACAGACTGTGAGTACCTGGCAAAGTTCAAGAAAAATAGTCTCGGTCCAATGATTGTCAGACCAGACTACATATACGAAGACACAGCCGGTAACCTGGCTAGAAATGGCGTTACCATAGTCGGTGTTTCCACCGAGAATACTCTGGCTCGTGTGACAGACCCGGAGGTTCTCAGGGTACTCCTGGATAACATATCACACACCCTGGAGGGTCAGATTAGACTCGCCGAGGTTGCGTCAGGTTCTATCGGTGCGGCGTGGTTCGCCGGAAATACAAAAATCGAAGTATTCGACTGCCCCCGTGGCTATAGTGTGGCAGCTTCGGCTTTCAACGGATGTACTGGCCTCAAGGAGGTCTTCATCCAGAAAAATGTATCCCTCGGAAACAGCGCGTTCAACGGGTGCAACCATGTTGAGTGTTATCATTTCCTGGATACCAATGTGGGTTCCTTCGGAACAACCGTGTTCAACGGTCTCTCTGGGACATGCTACCTGTACGTACCCAACGAGGCTGTTGTGAACTACTGTAAGGTCGCCAATCTTGGCACATATATCAACCGCATCCGAGGACATATCAAGGGATGGCACCTGATTTGCGCCGATGGATCCTACAAGTACAACCTGCGTGACTGCTATGATACCGCTACCAACATATCCTTCAGACTGGAAGGAACGTACGTCACCAACCTGGCATTGTCGGTAGATCCAGAGACTAACGAGGCTACCGTGACTGTCACTGGTATGCTCCCGGACACCGACGAAGATGTAGAGCTAGTCTATGGATTTGACTATCGGAACCACCATTTCTCTGGTTATGTTCCTCTTCACCTAAAGACTGGTGCCGCCGAAATCATCGAGTTCGAGGATCCGGAGGTAAAGCGTATCTGTGTAGCCAACTGGGGAGGTATTTACCGTATGTCCCTGGATGGCTATGAGGGCGAGATGACTAAAGAGCAGGCTGCCAAAGTTAGTTCTATCGGGACGACGTTTAAAGGTAATACAAAAATAAAATATTTTGATGAACTTCAGTATTTTACCTCATATACTAGTATGGGAACCTATGACAGTCACAGTGGGAATGCAGTTTTCAATAGTTGTTCATCTTTGGTGTCAATAGATTTGAGAAATATAAATGCTATATATGACGGTACTTTTACCAACTGCGTTAATCTGGTACATCTAAAAAATATAAAGAAAAATGTGCTCTTAGGTCAGGCAAATGCGGGCGGTGAGGGCCCAATCTATAATCTGCCCAAGTTAACTACTAAACTATATTTTACGGATGCTAGATTAACCGGAACTCAGGAGATAAGAAAAGCATTTTTTCGACAAAATGGAACGACCACGATTTGGCTCCCTAATGCAGCAGCAAGACTAAATGCATCGTATGTTTTCTATAATAGTTATAACTTGAAAGAAATTGTTATTCAAAAACCAACTGTGATGACAATTTCTAATTCAAATGCTCTTACAAATCTAGCTGCCGGAGCTAAAGTTTACGTACCTAACGATCTAGTTATTTCTTACCGGAAAGCATCCTACTGGGCAAACATTTATACGCGAATCCTCCCAATAATCGATGGACCCAGTATTATCTATGGAAACGGAACCTATAGTTTTATTCCCAATACCCCATTCACTGGATTTACTGACATAGAATGGACCTTAGAGGAGAATGACTACCTCAGTCTGACTACCGAACAGGATGGGTCAGCCACCATAGTAGCCTCTGGAATGACGTTAGAGACGGATACAACGGTTTCCCTAGGATATTCCTTTGAGTATGACGGTAACGATGTCACCGGAACCATCAATATTCCAGTTGCTTATCAAGAAATTATCCAGTTCGAGGACGAGGAAGTCAAGAGAATTTGTGTTAACAACTGGGGCGGTATATATGGGTCTGCAGTAAAAATTCCTGGAGTACCAGGAGAACTAACTATGGAACAGGTACTTGGAAGCCCCGCCAGGAAGGCCGCTAGTGTATTGTCAAGGTTGAAATTTGTCACCCTCACCAGAACCTTTTCTACTACAGTACCAATTTATGGGCTTAGATATTCACATCCAGGTAGGAATTCAGGAGATTGTATGGTGAATTTTAATACAGATACCGGTCATACCCTCCAGATAAATTGTTATTATAGCAGGTGCTGGTATACAGACGGGAATGGTGGTTATAACGATATATCTTACTGGTGGACAAACTTAGGGAGTAATAAATATATTACTTTCTTTAGTGACGGTGGATCAAATTCATACGTATCAATGTACGTAACGTTCTTGAGCGTAAATGGCTACCGTCCAAGTGAGTACGATGGACGTATATCTGCATTAGTCGACAGTAATGACATATAAAAAGACCCGGGGTATCCCCGGGTCTTTTATTTAATTAATACATTATTTTTTGTTTACAAGTATAATTAATATTTATCATTTAGTTATGCATTTCCTTATTAAAAATATTCAGCTATTGTGTTAAACTCAACATTTAATTAACCATCATACACTCGCTCAGGGGTATAATCCTGCTTGCCCAGGTACTCCAATTAGTTGCTGTTTTGTAGGCATCAACAGAATCAACTGGAACATATATCTTACAACCACTTGGTAACCCAAAAGCATTGACATTGAGGCTTGGTGGATTAATGGACTTAAATACGATATATGAACAATAATCAACAGGTTTTAGGCATTCATGTCCGAGCGTTGTTATAGTAGATGGAAGAACCAAGTATCTTATTCTGGATAATCGAAAACATTCTGTTCCCAACGTCGTTACACCCTCCGGTAATGTTATGGTTACCATCTTGGTATTACCCTTGAACCCTGTAACTGTCTTCAAATTAGAGAAATAGCGTATTTCTTCAAATGACGAGGCATCTTTGAATAAAGTAACAGATCCGAGTGAACTTAATGCAGCAGCTTGTTCCATAGTTAGTTCTCCTGGTACACCTTGGCTTCCTACAGGTCATATATGACCTTGAACCCGCACCTGCTCGTATTTTGTAGTGGATCCAAGTACGCACCGGAGTCGTACCCAGTTGCATCGGCAGGGACATGCCACTCATTTATGCCGGAACTTCTCGTATGGTAACCCATTGAAGATGCGTACGATGCACTAAAGATCGCACCATTACTAGCATATTCCGGGGCATCCGGTGGATAACAGTAAACTTTCTTCAGGTTCTGTGTGTTCTGGAAGGCACCATTTCCGAATCGATTTACTTTCGCTGGAATCCATATTTCAGTTAAATTGGAACATCCACTTACAAATTGACGGCCACAGGTTACCAGATTGATAAAATAAATAAGTTCCTTGAAAGTTCTGATAGTCTTATTACCAGTGAATACAGTTGAGCTAGATGTGTTAGCAGTTCCGATAGAACTTTTCGCCTGAAACCCTTATATAAGTAATGTTTAACAATAAATATTTTTATATGAATTATTCAGCACCATTATTAACATTTATTGGAACTACATTCATAGCCAAAAAGGGCTATCGAAGAGGGTTCATCAATGCCGGCAGTTGTTTTACCGGCATGCTGGTTGCGATGGGGGCCGAGAAACTCGGTTCCTGTCTAGTCAAGAGAATTTATAAAAAGAAGAAGAGATGAAGACAAGAACATTCCTAAAGAGGAGTTGGAACCATAAGCGGAAAGGGCTTTTTCTCGTATCATACTTAAAGCCAAAGGATATAGGCTGGAGCATCCTGTTTGGTGCTGCATCGGCAGCATTGTCAATATGGTTAGGAAAAGATGATAAGTGAAAAATATAAACACATTGCTATAGGTGCTCTTATCGGAGCCATCACGGTTTCAGCTTATTGTTATGGAAAATTCCGGGAAATCCGGAGAGCTCTAGACTTCGAAAGAACAGAGTCTAAGAAGCTTGCCTATCAGCTCGGTAAACAATTCGTTAAGAGGAGAATCGGTCATTGACCGATTTTCTTTTTCCTCCGATATCCTTATAGATAGATAAATTATTGAAAAATATATGATACAGATTAAACTATTAGGAACAAGATTTACTGTTTATAGTGGATCCTATGCAGATTACCTCGAATCTTTCAAGACATCCGGTTACACCTATGCAAATGCAGTAGTACCGGGTAAAGATAATCTTTCGTCTTTCCTGTGTAATCGGAGGAGTCTCCCGAGTGCTGTCCGCAATGCTCAGAGCGACACGGCAGTTATGTGGATAAAGAGGGAGACTAAGATAAATCCTGGAACATTCGAGCCAATCACGGAAAGAGAGAATAAGATCCTCCTGGTAGTCTGTCGGGCCCTAGTTGATAAGATATGCTCCGACCAAGGCTCCGGTAAATGTAGTAAGTATCTGGCCCTAGTCGAGGCTATCATCGGAAACCTTAGTGACAAGGCCCTCAAAGATGTTTTCTATAAGTCTACCAAGACCCTGGGGGACGTCCGAGGTTACTTGACTAGCAGTCTGTCGAAACAGAATCTACCGATCTCCGCCGAGACAAACAAAGTTATTTCGTCGACGAATGTCAGGTACAATCAGTACTCGATTACAAACTTAGTTGAGGACTTGGTCCTTGACCGAGCATCCTTGATTATGGATGATAACATATATAAGTATAACTGGCAGGGTCGGAGTACCACAGGCTTTGGAAATATCAAGCCAATCATCGAGTCAGGCGAGTTATACCCGGTCTTCCGGATATCTGGGGTTCAGGGAAACCAGGCTAGAGCTAACTTAAGCTTCAAGTTTGATTTCAAGGTAAACTATGACACCGGGAGTAGCATCAAGTTGCTCGAAATACCAAGGAGCCTGCTTCTTATCCAGGATGGTCTTAGGTTTCAGGACATGATTGCTGTCAGAACTTCCAAGACCCTCAAGAGAAAGTATAAGAGACTTGGCCTCATCGATGCTGAGTTACCTAGGCAGTCGGATTACATCATTAACTTGAAGACCCTCAGGAACTCTAGCCGCAGCAAACAATACAACAGACCGCTGTATGTCCTGTCCGAGAAGGCCTGTCGGTGGCAGATCTTGAAGGCCGAACAGGAAGCAATCGGTAGACTCATCTCGTGGACCTCTGAGGAAAATACCAGGAAGGTCGAGAAACAGGAGGCTAGCACACTCTACTACTCTATCAACAAACAGAGTCGACAAAATGCTCAGTATGCCAGAAGACTCTACCACGTCACCCTCAAGACTAATGTCCCGAAGGATCTTGGTCGGAACCTGTCACAGGATCAACTCAGGAAGGCCCTGAAGGAGATCGATCGTGAGATATCCAAGATTCATGTCGAGCTGACCAGTCAGGTCTACGAGTATCTATGCTCAAACAAGACTTGGCGGGAATTCTTCGGAGACAAGAGGAAGACGAAGTATACCTCCCTGGTAAGACCTGGATTTTTCGGTAATATGTATAACTGTATTTTTACAACAATATGACAATCTTAAAAAACAAGTTAAAGGCCATCTTCGGGATGCCGCATGAGAACCGGTATTTCCTGACGGCCTCCGAGGCACATCTCAAGACAAAAACTGGTATCCAGAATATCCTGGATCGCCTGTTATCTGAGAAAGTTGAGAACCTCTCACTTCGGATCAAATCTCTGGCTTCCGACGGTAATTATGTCCTCGTCGATCAGATTGGTCCAAGTTATGATGACATTCTCGAGGGTGTTACCTCGTACTTTAAGGAGAATGGGTATCTTGTCAAGATCTTAGACTCGACAGTTATCCCTGAACTTGACAAACTTAGGTACTTAATGATTACTTGGAAAAATGAATAACTTCCCGATAAAAGATCCTAAGACCGGTGAAACCTGGTGGATATCCAGAGCACTGGCAGTAGTCGGAATTATAATTCTGACCGACCGAGAGACTGGTGAGGATTACATGTTCCTCCAGAAGCGTGGACCCGGCTGTCCCGATTTCGTCGGGGCCTGGTCTCACACGTGTGGATACCTTGATTTCGATGAGACCTTAGAGGAGGCGCTCTTTCGAGAAATCAGGGAGGAGCTAGGAGTAGACATGAGGAAGCTTAGTCCGGACATAACATTTTATAGTATAAATGACGACCCGACCGATCCAGACAATCCGAAGCAGAACGTGTCCATCCGGTATATCCTTGGGAATATCGACATGAAGAAATTCATGGAGGAACTCGATTCCACCACCGATTCAGGCGAACGTGGTGGTGAATCTGGGGAAGTTGCCGGGACAACTATTATCCGGATGGACTCCGGATTCCGTGAGCGTCTCCGGGGATTACAGTTTGCCTGGAACCACAAGGCAATATCCCTGGATGTCTGGGAATCATGGAAACCGTGAATAAAACCCCCCTTTAGACCCCTGTTCGACAGGGGTCTTTATTTTTCCGCCTGTGATCTCTTAGGACCCTTATATATATATGTTTAACTTTTAAAACTATGTAAATATGGAAAAAATTAAAAGTAGCGCAGAGTTGCGTAAATTCATCAAATCAAACCACGAGGTGAGATACTTTGCTGATTTAAATCGACATGGACAAGTACGTATTCATAAAGCATACAAGGTCAAAATTGAAAAGGCTGCGTATTGGATACATTTCGATTATGGTTTACAACCATGCTTGGTCCCTGAACGAAGGAAACTTGTGGAAACGATGGAAGAGGCCAAAGAAGAGGTTCAGAAATTACGTAACATTAAACTGCAAGAAAGAAAAAAGTATGGAGACAAGTTGAAAGAAGTGGCGAAGTTCCTAGATCGCTACCACTGGAAGATAGGGTGTTTTACTGAAGACTCTAGTCTTAATCCAGATCCGGATGAACGGCTGTTAGCCCGAGAAATCCGGAGACTATACTGGTCCATGCCCAATCAAGAGAAAGATGACGAAGAGACGTACACTGGGCTCTTAGAGAATTACATCAAGCATGGTACAATCTATACACAAGCTTTATCGTTCCGCAAGGAACATGTAGTTTGTGTAAGGTATGCTTCTTGTAGCAAGACTGTGCAGGTCGAGCTTATCAACGGCACTACGATAGTGCCAAAAAGTGAGAGTGTAGTGAGATTAATCAAAACTATCTTCGGCGACAGACTTGATTCAATCTACTGTCCGGATGTAAAAGTACCTACCGGCGGTTGTGATCTGATCGGAAAGGCATCGAAGTAACTTTTAATCCATACGAACAAAAAAAAAGAACTGACCTAGGTCAGTTCTTTTTCTTCTTTTTCTTAGCCCAGGGCGGCGTTTGCTGCCCGGACACGTTCTCTCTCGATACAATACGGCCTTTCGTTATGTCATACGGACTCATCTCTATTTTGACTTTGTCCCCAGGCATGACGCGGATATAATTTTTCCGCATCTTGCCCGAGATATGACAAAGAAGTTCGTGGCCGTTATCGAGTCTAGCTTTGAAGTTGGAATTCCCGAGGGCTTCCGTTACTTCGCCATGTACTTCAATATTTCCCTGTTTCATTTAAATTCAATCCCTCTGGTAAAGGATATACTAATTTCATTAAATTTCTCGTCAATGATCTTTTCTTTCAGAGTAGTGCTCATCTTATCTACCCCACCGAACCAGTTGACTAGGTCGATAAGGTCTATCTTCAGCGAGATGGTTGGCGTTGACCTTCGACTATACTGGAAAACTCCAAGATAATTGAAGAAACTCTCTGCCAAACCAAGATCCTCGTCGGCCATCTTGACCATATCAACGATAGCATCCGCGATTTCCTGATGTTTAAAGTTAGACCTCAGGAGACCATTATCGGAGGCGCTTCGCTGCAGGCTAAGGCCTTTGACAGTAGTCTTATCATTGCTCAGGCACTTCTGGTACTTATAGTACCCCTCAAAATTATCAATCGAGAAGTTGCCGTTGTACCAAGTGAGAGCATTCCGGATAACGTCTGTCAGAGAGATCCCGAGGTATCCCAAGGTTCTAATATAATGTTCACTCTCCTTCTTAGAACATGGCATCTCATAGACAAAGAGACTATTAATCGTCTTGACTTGAACATCGAAGGCGTCAGACTTCTTAAGTCTAAGCTCTTTGTTGTAGATGTCACGTCCCATGTAGGAAACGATTATATTATACCTGATATAAGACTCGAGGATCTTCGTCATTTTTTGCTTTATCCGGTCTTTGACATCCTGATCCGCCAGGGTGAGATACTCAGGCAGACCATCGCTGGAAGTATTCGTGATCAGATACAACAGATCGAAAAGATGTGTCGTATCCGGGCAGTCTTCCTCCCAACAATTTACTCTAGATTTCTCGAATTTAGTTCCGTCAATCCAAGATTCCCAGACCTCATACGGTTCAATCACCGGCTCAGGATTTAGTTCCTGTCCAGAGTCGGACATAAGTGGGCTTGTCTCAATCAGATACAGGGTTGTCTTCTGACCATCTTCGATGGAGGACGGGTCGATATCTCCAATCTTCGGCTTAATCTCGAGGCACTTAACGCTCTCAAGAGTTTCCTTGACTGTCGTACCGACAGGTCTATTTACAAACCCATGTCTGGTCACGGTTGTGGTTACAGAAGGATCCGATGGATTGAATGCCGGCATCTTGATTTCGCCGACATACCATAGGGTCCTATACTCCGAATCATACCGATGGCCCGACTTATAACTCTTGGTTTTCTTCTTGAACATGAAGTTCATACGTCTCGTAAACTCCCGCCAAGCTTCCAAGTAGATGTCATTCATCTCCTTGGTTACCATCCAGGAAGTTTCGGATAGTCTCTGTCCGGCAGTGTCTGTTTTGAACGCCAGATCAAAATCCTTTCCGACTACTTGACCCTTGTTGACTTCGCAAAACTCGGAGATAGCCAAGATATTATCCTTGTCCTGATTGGCTAGTTTTAGCCATCGTCCCTTCAAGATGTTAGGGTTAGACACGTAGATCGTGTTCTTTTCGATCTTTACGCTAAACCCAGAGCTATCCTTCAGGGTTCCCTTCTTGGCTGCTACCGTTCCTCTGTTGTAGAGATACTGCTCAGCCCGAGAGGCTAGGATTTTCTTACAGGATTCAATAAAAAGAATCTCAGAATTACTCGTTACGTAATAATTGGTTTCCGGAACTAATCTTATCATTCTATATTAAGTTTTATTTTCTTTTGTGAAAATCCAAAACATATTCTAGAACCGCCTAAGATTTCTTTGATCTCAGCGAGAAGCTTCTCTTTAGAAACCTCGCTGTCGGGGTCTTGAATGAAGTATTGGCCTGTCTCGTCTATTTCAGCATAGACCGTTCCGAAACGCCTTTTCTTCTCATCCAAGTGATCGATTCTCGTCACTACAAAAAGATGACCGTCGAAATACTTCACTTTGTCTGTCAACTCAGGGATATAGAATAACTCAAGGTTAAGTCTACATTCAATGAACTGACGAAGAGTAGTGACATTTTCGGGGTCAGACGTTGGACTCCTCTTTAGATAGGAATATCCATCACCATCATAACAGTATAGTGATGAATTAATATTAACTACTAGTTGCTTTAATTCCGTATCTATCAAATACATATTTATGCCTTATTAGATTACTCAATAAACCGAATCCGTCGAACTTATCGCCAGCTGTTTCAATAACAATCCGGTCTTCTTCTGAACCGGGTGTTATACCCAGGCCACGACGGATACATATATAAGTATTTGAGGTCCCGGCGTCTCCGTTTCTCTTGATATAATAGTCCGGGCCGTTCGGCATCAGCTCGACCGGTTTTCGACCAAGGTGCTTCTCGAGGGAGAAGAAACTGAGGTCCCCAGAAAAGAGTGAATCCCTTCGTACGAACTGAGTTCCGCTTGGGACCTCCGAGGCTGGTATCTGGCGCCAGTCTAGACTTAATCTGTTCTCGACAGCATCACATGCTTTCTGGACATCCTGGAGAATTCCAGAATTATCAATTTGCCAGGCTAGCTCGGTCAGGTCTGTCCCGAGAACTTCCGGAAGTGTATTGTCCCGGAACATGATGACCCCGGAACCCCAGCCAGAAAACACGGATATCCTGATAAGATCATCCTTCAGGGAGAATCCGACCAGATCAGATAACGGAATTCCTAAGTCTCTAAATTGAGTCAGTACGACCGGGTTAGTCAGAGGCTCGACAGATTTATCGAG
>OCTX012137600.1_pt1 | contig 16250 bp, 14 predicted proteins | sample 1539691 | NCBI WGS metagenome assembly OCTX01 (sample SAMN02144231, study PRJEB22623) | gut metagenome | biome: sheep rumen | host: Ovis aries | place: New Zealand | reverse complement strand
ATTTTTCTTTAAATTTTTCAAAATTATTTTTAGAAATATTATCTTCCTCGTAATCTGATTTAACACAATTTAATAGTTTTTCATATTTTTTTAATTCTTTTTTTAATTCAATTACTTTTATTTTTTTTGATTCCTTTTCATATTCAACATAAGAAACAGAAAAATTGTTTTCTATTTTATCTTCTATATTACTTATTATGTCAATATATTTATTTAGTGTCTCTAATACTATGGAATCCAGCTCACTTTCCAATATATAATGTTTTGTACAAATCTTTTTTTTGCGATATGCACCACAGTAGAAAAAAGTTACATCACCGTTTGGTCTATGTTGCTTATGAATAGTTGATCCACAATCACCACATTTTAAATAACCCGTATATTTATACATATTTCCGTCATTATTTACTCTAGAATTTCTATTATACAGAATATTTTGAACTTGATTAAATATCTCCTCAGAAATTATTGGATCATGGTGATTTGGTACAACAATCCAATCATTTTCTGGAACAGTAATTACTTTATGATTTTTATGACTAACCTTGGTAACCTTACCTTGAATAAGATATCCTATATATGTTTTATTTTTCAAAATTGCATCAATCATATAAGGAGTCCATTTACTCGATAAACCTGGAGTCTTAATATTATAAAACGTTTTCATATAATTACTTGGAGTTAAAATATGATTGTTATTCAGATCATCCGCAATTTGTCTCCTACTTTTACCACACAAAGCTAAATTAAATATTTTTTTTATCGTTTTTTCTGCTTCTTTATCAATAACTAATTTATGATAATCATCTGAATCTTTTAAATAACCGTATGGAGCAATTGCACCAATAAAGTTACCATTTCTTTTACTAATTGCAAATGATGTTCTTATTTTCTTTGATATATCTTTTGCAAAGCTTTCATTCATTAAATTTTTGAATAATACATCTAACGAATCTTTTGATTCAGGATTTAAATATGAATCAATATTGTCATTAACAGAGATAAATCTCAAATTATATCTTGGAATTGTATCATCTATAAAGTACCCAACGTTTATGTAATTTCTCCCAACTCTTGATAAGTCCTTAACAATTACACAATTAATTCTTTTTTCTCTAATATCTTCCATCATTTCTTGGAATGCTGGTCGATTAAAATCTGTTCCTGTATATCCATCATCAGAATAACATTTATAAACATTTATATCATTTAAATTTGACAAATAATAATTAATTAAATTTCTTTGATTAGTTATACTATTTGATTCTGCTTTATCATCGTCGTCATCAGATGATAATCTCAAATATATACCAACTTGCCATTTTGACATTCTTTCTCAACTCCTTCTTCTAAATATAAAAGTAACTCACTATATTCATTTCTATATTTAAAAATAATATCAACATTACCATCTTCTGTTATATATATGGTATCTATCAATTCTAATAAAACATCTCTAGTTAACTTTTTTATTTTCCTATTTCTTTTGTAATGATCAATCCATGAATCATTTTTCTTTATTCTTCTGATATTCTCTCTATACGTTTTACTATATATTTCGATATTCTCTTCTAATTTATTTATTTCATCTTCAAGCATTTTTGTTTGAATTATATATTCTTTTTTATCAATTACTTCAAACTTCCAATCTTCATATATTTGAAGTTTTTTATTATTTAAATTTTCTATTTTTATTTTTGCAATTCTTACATTGTTCTTATACTGACTTTCTACTGTTTCTTTGTTGTTTTTTAAAAATAATTTTTTTAGACTTCTTTCTAGTTCAATAACTAATTTAATTTGTAGTTGTATTGCTTCTAAAACAATATTATTTAAATCTTCTGTTTTAATCTTATGAGATGTACAACTACTTTTACTTAAATATAAGTAAGTACTACAAAAATAATTTGATAGTTGTCGATTACCTCTCAAATCTTCTTGCTTATACATTGCTTTGCCACAATCACCACATTTTAATAGCCCATTATATATGGAATACTTTCTATCCTTATCTCTTATTGTATATTTGGAATTAATTTTTATCTTCTTTTGAACTTTATCAAAATCTTTTTTAGTAATAATAGGTTCATGAGTATTTTCAAACCTTACCCAATCTTCTTTATCCACATTAATAACTTTATGATTCTTAAAGCTTTCTCGTTTCGTCCGTAATTGAGTTAAATTACCAATATAGACTTCATTAGTCAACATTCTTCCAATTGTAGATGTTGACCATCTATATTTTGTCTTCTCTTCTATTGGATCTAAAGATAATTTGTATTTTTTTCTTCGTTGCAATTCTTTTCTACAATAAATGTTGTTATCATTAAGATACTTAACAATTTTTATTCTTCCTTCACCATTAAGAGCCATATTAAATATTTCTTTTACAATTTTTGATTCTTCCTCATCAATAACTAAATGATGTTTATCTTCTTTATCAAGTGTATATCCATAAGGAGAAGTTCCTGCAACATATTTACCCTCACTAGCCATAGTTCGATAAGCTGATGAGACCTTTTTAGAGATATCTCTTGCATATGATTCATTTATAAGATTCTTTATAGGAATAATTAAATCTTGTATAGATTCTGGCCTCTTAAATGAATCAACATTATCATTAATAGCTATTATCCTTATATTATATATAGGAAATATATCTTCGATATATCTACCAACCTCCAAATGATTTCTACCTAATCTAGATAAGTCTTTAACAATTATAGTATTAATTCTTTTTTCCTTTATATCATTCATCATTTCTTGGAATGCTGGCCGATTAAAATCTGTTCCTGTATATCCATCATCAACATAATAATCAATAATTTTCATATTAGATTCTTTTGAAATGTAATTATTAATTAATGATTTTTGATTAATAATAGTATTAGATTCAAAATCTTCATTATCATCGAATGATCTTCTAGTATAAATTCCTACCAACCATTCTCGCTCAAAATTAATACTTATTTTTTTCTTTCCTCTACCTGCCATAGACATTCTCCTTTATTTAGATAAAGAATAATAAAAAATAATAAAAATTGATACGGTGCAAAAACTATTTATATAATTTGTTTAATACATTCGTTAAACAATCATCAGCAGTTTTATTTGTATCAGAAAACCTAATTCTTACTAATTTTCCATTAACTTTAAATATATATGGATTTTTTACTTCATTTAAAAAAGCAAGCATTCTCTCATTACTTGATTTTCTTTTGTTAATTCTAATTTTAGTTATTTCATCAACATCATTTACATTTACTTCATCAAGTGAAACTTTTTCATATTTCAATAATTTATTTCTTATCTTTTCATAATTATTTTTTGTCATATTTGTAAAACACCTCCATATCACAATTAGAAGCCACTATACAGCAACAATATATGAATAATAAAATTACCATTATTCCCATAATCAGTAATACCCAAATCATTATTTACCCTCCTTATATTTTTTTAATGAAAATTCGTATGTTTCTTTACTAATTATTTTCTTCTTCAACATCATTTCTAAAAATTCTAGATATTTATCCATAATTGATCCTCACTCTCTATAGCAATTACTTGAATCTTTCTCATATCTTTTAATCCATAAAAAAAACCAGAATGAAATACTACCATCCTGGTTTTATCAATTACATCTCTTTTATTAAATCCTACAGCATCTAAAAAATATCCTATTTTATTCTTATATTTAAATACTACTATATAATTTCTTAGAAATTTTTTATGAGTCAGTTCACAGTACTTCATATGTAAATAAATATATATTTTTTTTAATCTTCTAAATTTCATAAATCCTCCCATAAAAAAACATCTTAAAAGATGTCATCTATATTTTATTTAAGTACAGCCTTTTCAATTGCTAGAGCAAATTTAATTATACAACTCTTCTTAATATGAGTCAGTCTAGTTTCAGCACACTTTAATTCTTCAGAAATAATCTCCTCAGTATTTCCGATAAAAAATGTACCTTTAAAATAATGTTGTTCTTCTATAGTAAGATTATCTACAATATTTAATATAGTATTTAAATAAGTAAGGAAATCTTTCTCTGATTCTATCTTCTTAATTACATATTTTTCTACTTGTGAAGAATTTACTCGTGACATCTGAACTCTTATTTCGCATAAATGAGAAGTAAGACTAGGTGGAAGAACTCCAATGTACTTAAAATAATTCTCTTCATAATCTTTCATAAATTGATCTACACTAGCTCTTGTTTTCTTATAATCATACTTCATTATTGTATTATTATCTAACAACTTCATAAAGACCTCCTATAAAAATAAAAGAAGAACAGTCCACTTTTATTGTAATGTACTGCTCTTCTTAATTATGCTGTATTGCGTAGTCATTAATCCCTTTAGGGAATTTGTACTTGGTAATGACTTAGGAACTAATCCAAATAGAAGTTTTCTCACCATAAGACCACCTAACACAACATATACAAAATACTAATTGGTTCTTATAATAACATTTTTTTTAGTAATGTCAATAACAATTAGTAAAAAAATAACTATCTGTTTTCTTAGATAATTATTTCATTTTACTATATTTTAACACTTGACAGCTATTAATCAACCTCGATTGCACCTTTAATTTACCTACGTTTTGACTACGTTTTACTTACAATTTTTACAAAAATCTATTACTTTATCAACGCTTTCACTATTAACAAGTTCTAATATTTCATTAAAATATTCGGTTGCTTTATGAACATCTTTAAACTCTTTTAAATTCAATGAGGAAGCAATATCATATTTGTTTTTCAAATAAGAAAAGACTTCATATTTGTTTGTTTTCTTATTCTGATTTATAACTGTACCAAAATAACCATCTAATATTCTAACCTGAAATGATTTATATACAATAGAATCATTTGATTTTTCATTTGATAAATTCATTTCTTTTAATTTACTAATTAATTGATTAATATTCATTGTTATCACTTCTTTAAATTATTTTAATATACACTACTATTATAACTGTATGTATAAATACTAATTGATCTTAATCTTTTGTTATAAACTGCAGCAATATAATTAACCTCTCCTTTTTCTTGTAAACTAGCATTATATTTCTGTGAATCCTTATCATAAACCAAATAATATAAATCATCAAAATTGTTTATTTTTACATATGATGGTAAAACTTTAATTATTTCAGTATTATTAACCTTAGACATTGGCTTCCACACATGTGAATTTTTAACTTGCTTATCTAGAACAGTTATGTCTATATTTTTATTATAATATATTGTCATTTCAGTTAAGTTACTAATTTTTTCATCTAAATCAGATGTTTGTTCCTTTATTAAAGACCCATCTTTTGGTAATTCTACTTGCAATACTTTTTCATATTTGAATACTTCACTATAACTTGCTTTATCAGTTAGTACAAATGAAAATAAGCCACCGAAAAACAATAAAATAATAACTATTATACCAACAATAATATTTCTTTTGGCCAACAAATTATCCTTATGCTTATATGAATAATATACGCAAAATATTGGTATACACATCCAAATCCAATCTATCCAACTGTAATCGAATGCAAAAGCTTGAGGAAGATTTTTTGTTGTTGCAGACCATGTATAAAAAGCTCCAACCATACTAATTAATATCAAATAAAAAAATATTTTCATTCGTTTTGTTCCATCCATTATATCACCAATTACATTATAACAAATCTAAAAAAAAAAAGCATCAAATTTTGATGCTTCTTTTCTATTATAAAAGAGCTGGTAATATTGGAGAAAAAGCTGGAGCCGATGCCAAAGCAGGTAACTCAATAACAGCTGCAACAACAACAAATACCAGTACTGCACCATGAATATTAACTCTTTTATATTTTCCGTGTGATATACCTTCTGCTTCGATATTATCTTGTTTGCCAAAATATGCATAAGCAGAATCAATACCAAATATTAAATCAGTACTACTATTATTACTGGTATTTACACCAATAGAAAAATCAATTCCAGTTGAAGATGGTGAGAATGAAGCATTTATTATCGGAGTACTAATTCCTACTCCTCCTGTTACAGGAAGATTAATATCGATAATGCTATCTTTATTACCAACCATAGTTACAGAACCGGAAGTAGTTGAACCTTTAGTAACAGTAATAGCTCCTGGTGGTGTTCTACTTTCCACTTTATCAACAGAGCTACCAGTACTTATGCTGAAAACTTTACCTACTGTTTTTCCTATAGACTTAACCACTTTACTTACAGCTTTTTTTACTTTCTTAACTACTTTATTTACCTTTTTTGCTATCATTTTAAATATACCATATCCCGTCATATCAGTATTCATTATTGGATTGTTACTAGCATATACATACATATTAAATGACGGAAAATCTTGATTTGATGCTATCATAACATCTGGCGAAATAAATCTACACCATTCAGGATTATAATATCTACTATTCAAATAATAAAAACCAGTTTCTACATCATAATAATATCCTCTATATCTAAATGGATTTATAACACCTATATTATTTGGAGCAATTATGTCCACTCCTAATGAATCTTTAATTGATATTGTTTTTCCCCAATCATCATATTCATATGAAACTATTTTCTGATAATTATTATCTAATATTCCTACGATATCACCTCTGTCATTCTTTTCATAATAATATATATCATTTCCATATTTCATGCCAGCTATACCTTGTACATCGTAAAAGTAATAAATAATGTCATTATTTCTTTGCTCATATATAATTCTACTATTTTCTGTAAAGTATTTTGTAACCACATTGTTAACAGTCTTAGAAGTTCTTATTCCTGATACATCATAATCATAATTAGCCTCCAAATTATTGCTTATGTCTCTATACTGTTTAAGTTCTTTTCCGTTAGACCAAGTCAATGTAATATTATTACCTATTCCAACTACATTTCCAATATCATCGTATACAATTCCTGTTCCATTATAACTAGAAAGTTGGCTTTCCCAATTTGAATTACTATAAGTAAAAGTATTATCCTCTATTACAGAATTGTTCAACAAGTTTACTATCTTCCTTTGAATTAAATCACTGGTTGAATTATAATTATAAATATTTTTTATTTGTTTTACATAATCTTCACTAGTTATTAATTGACTAAAATCATCATATATATATTTAAATGACAAAATATTATTAATAAAAACATCTGTAATATTTCCTAATTTATCATAAACATATTTATAATTATTACCATTTAAATTCATATTTATAATATTCTGAGATGCTCTTTTACCATTTGATGCATATTCATAAGTTACATAATCATTGTTGTTTATTTTTTTACTAACGATTCTTCCAAAACTATCATAAATATAATTAAACTCTGTATTATCAACAGTTAATTTAGTGGCATTATCATTACTATATTCGATAGTATTATTATGAATATGATTTCCATATTTATATTTTTTAAATATATTATTATCATCCGAATCATAACCATATTTTATACTGAAATTATTATATTTATACTTATTAATTCTATTATTAGTGTCATAATAATACTTAATAGTATCAGATTCAGAAATTATTTTAGCAACATTTCCATTATTGTCATATTTATATAAAAAGTTTCCATCATCCTTTTGAATTTCAGATAGTCTACCCAATACATCATAATTATAATTAACTATATCTCCATTACCATATGAAATTGAGGTTATTTTACCATTATCATATTCATTTTCAACCAATGTTATATTATTGACTTTTGTCTTGATATTATTTAAGAATTCATCATATTCAAAGCTATAAGAAGTGTTTCCAAAGTGTATTCCACTTAATAGACCTGATGAATTATAATTATAATTTATTATATGATTATTGCAAGTTACTGAAGAAATACGATTTTTTTGATCATATGAATAATCTGTCTCAACACCTTCTGGATTTATAATTTTAGAAGTTAAACCATTATTTTGATTAATTTGATATTCAGTTTTCGAAAAATCACTACTAATATTTTGTGTTTCAAATCTACCATCATTCGAATATATAGAATCATTTTCCATAAACTGTTCTGTTATATTTTCTATATAAAACTCAAATTTTTGATTGTTAGTTTCATACAAAGAAGTTTCAATTATCTGATTGTTTGCTTTAAAATATTTAACTATAGTTCCTGTGCTAGTTTCTTCTTCATATCTAATACTATAACTTCCGTTTGTATTTTTTTCTAATTCAAACAAATTATTTAAATCATCAGACGATAACACAATAGTTCCATTACAATATGAAATAGAATACTGTGGCGAAGCAGCGTAAATAATTTTATACTTACCATTATGTTCTTGGATTTTCCATCTAGTATTGCTACAATCACTGGATTCAAGTAATACAGTATTTAATTCTGCTTTTAGATATAAATATGTACCACTAGCTCGTATTGTATATAAATCAGTACTACTTATATGGTCAACAAATTTATTTGCTAATTTAATTTTAGCAATATTTCCATTGTTGTCGTATTTATTTTCTGTAACTAATCCTCCAGATGAAATAGTATTTATTAATCTACTTTTTTTATTTACATCATATTCATATTTTATTTTTCTTCCCGTTGCACTTGTAAGTTCATTTAATTGATTATTGTGATTATAAGATAACATATTTGTATTTTCTGATTGATCACTTATTGTAATCAAATTTCCATTGTTGTCGTATTCATATTCTCCCATTGTAACATCCTTATAAAAAGCCATATTAGTTAAATAAAAATTATTTGCAGAACCAAGCTGAGAGAATACCAACGTAATAGATTTAAAATCCTCAATAGCTTTTTCTTTATAAATGAAATAATGCCAAGTATCTTCACCGGTTATAGGAATTCCCTGCGCAAGAATACAATGTCCATTCTCATCATTATATGGCTCGTAAAAAATAGATACATTACATCCTGTATTAGGCATATAAGGTATTATACCAGAGTTCTTATACCAAAACGAAATTGTATAAGTATCCCCAGTTTTTCCTTTTATATCATATTTCCTACTAATTGAAGTTGATACAATAGGACTCATCTGAACTTTTAGTGCTTTTTGATTATTTGTATTTACATCAACAACACTAATATAGTTGCTTGCATTATATGAATTTTGCCCATCAGTTGCAGTCAATTCCCAACCAGTCAAACCATCACTAAAGTCAGCATTATCTAATATATTATAATAATTTGCTACTTCTCCATTTTCTAATTGTATATCATCAACATATATAGTTCCGTCAGATATTTCGATAGCTATATTTAAATCACTTAGAGCAGAATTATCATAATAAATTGTTATATCTTCTCTCTCATAATTATCAGATATATCTACTGATTGAGTTTCAACTATTGTATCATTAGAACCATTTACATATGACATTACCATATTTACTAAACCATTACCTTTAAAATATGCACTGAATGTATAAGCTTTATTTTTTTCTAATTGTAATGATTGAGTAATTTTTTTGTTTAGTGATGATGTAGTTAATTTTAAACATCTATTTCCAGAATGGGCATTATCTGTGTCAAAAGAATATGTAATTCCACTATCTACAACAAAAGGTAAAACATCATTTTCAAAGCTACTATTTTGTAGATAATTTTTTGAATACTTAATTGGAATAATGTTAGACAATAACCTATTTTTAGTGTTTTCAGCACCATAAGAATTGATAATAGAATATGCACCAGATACATCATTTTGATTAGTTTGAAAATTTCTTTCAATTGCATTACCATAATCATTAAAAGAAATAACTTCTACTAACCCATCTTGATTAGTAATTGATGTTCCATTATTAAGATAACTAAATTGAAAAGTTTCACCAGTTCCGTTTTCTAATCCTTTTTGTGTAACATTACTAATTCTATATGGGGATGTTTGATAGTATTGATATTGATAACTAATACCATTTGGATCAACTATTTTATCAATAATATTTAAACTATTATATATAAAATTAGTCGTTCCTTTTAATGTATCAATGGATGAAACTAAATTATTATTTTTATTGATATTAACAACTAAATGCGAACTATCAACAATTATACGAGAAGTACTATATGTAATATTGATTTCTTGATTATTAATATCCACAACTTTTGATATTCTCTGACTGCTATCAAGTGTCAAATTAATTGTATTGTTGTTTATATCTTTTATAGTTTTTAGATAAAAAATATTTCCTATTTTTTCAAACTCTTTTTCGTTTCCATCAATATCTGTCATTTTACATAAATTTGTCTCTAGTGATACTATCAAATTCAATCCATCTTCATCATAAAAATTATCATCTTGGTTTGAACTATTATTTCTTTTATAAAAATAATGAATAGTACCATCTTCATCAACAAATGATAAGGTATCTTCATCTTCCTGCTTAATAATTTGCTCATAATTAAATTTAAATCCTTTTCCAATAGAGCTATCTACGTTAAGAATTGCATCATTTGTATTATAGATTAAATTGATTTGAGCAGGTAATCTTTCACCTAACGTTTCTCCTACACCAAATGATAAGGTTAAATTTCCATTATAAGTATTCACAAAAGCAGAGCCATCAGTAAATAATTGACTTTTGTAATCAAAATAGTCCTCTAATCCGTTGAAGTTTTTATATGTGATGGATATAATTGGTTTAGGATTCCCAGGAACCGTATTATTTGATGAAAAAAACATAGGATAATTATCATCTGAATAAACCTCATTACAAGATTTTATCATCAATCCATTGTTTTGAACCCCATTATACCATTTTTTTACCAATCCAGTAATATCAATAAATGTGTTCCCCCACCATACTTCATTATTAATAATTGAAGTTCTTTCAAAAAAAGTAATGCTTTCAACTATATCATCAAATTTATTATTCATCCTACTCCAGTCGGCTGTAGTAGGATTCCATTCTTCTGTTATCCTCCTAACTTCTATTTTACGCGATAATGTAGATATATCTTCATGAAATGATTCATAATATGGAATTAAATTTAATAGAGCACCAACTATTTGATATCCAGTTCCAATTTCTGGTAACGTGAATCTTATTAATGTTCTATTAATTCTATCTTGACCATTTATTCTTTCAACGCCTGCTTTTAAATATGGTTTACTATCTCTATCATCCTGTGAATCTCCTGGATATATATATGTATCATATAATGATAACTCATTATTTTCATTCGATACTGTAGGATCTATAAAAACTGGAAAAATTCTCTCAGTACTTGTAAGCCACTCATCATCCAATAATAAGTCTAAAATATATCCATCATCAAATTCTTTAATCAAATAACGAATGTTATTATTTCTAATATTCTTTGAATCAACCATATAAGGTTTTTCAATTCTAAATACAATATTTAATTTATTATCTAGAGCTATTATTTCTCCATCTTTTTCTTCTAATTTTAAATTAGTATCTAATATAAAACTCAGCTTTGAATAATTAGCATTTTTTAATACTATTGTTTCTTTAACTTTATTTGATAATAATTGATACTCAATACTTATATCATTATTAATGTCATTAGAAATAACATTTTTTATCTTTTCTGACAAATTTCTTTTTGCAGATTTTAATTTTATATTTTCAGTATCTCTAATTTTAAAATCAATATAATAATTATCTTTTGACATTCTCATTAAAGATTCTCTAAAATCTTCATTAAATTCAGCTTTAAAATCATTGCTTTTGTTTACTATTAAATCATTTTTTTTGACCAGAGAATTATCTATTTCCTCATAAATTCCATCTTTTAAATAATGTACATCTTCATCATATATTTCAGCACGTATAGTACCATCTTTTTGTAAAAAATGTTTTTCGCGAGGTTTTCTCTTTTCAATCAATTCTATTTGATTCATATAATCACCTCCTAACTAATTCTCTTCCACATATAAACTGATAAATATGGTGGCATATTATTATGCGATTGTCCACCTCCAGTATTATTAACTGTTACAGTATGCGAATGTTCACCAGCTGTTGCGAATGAACCGTATTCTACAGGATCATTTTGTTGAGTTCTGGCTACACATGCATATGTTGTAGAACCATCTCCTTTAGTTGTCCACCAACCCTTAAATGTGTGTCTATGACCTCCTGTACTATTTGTTGATGCACTATGATTATGACTTGGCATTTCACTAGTTGTTAAAACATGTGAAGCTTCTCCACCTGTTGTTCCATTTTGATAAATATCACCACAACCTAATAAAAATTTATCTTTTAATTGCTCCCATTGTCCTCCAAATATTGTACTTGGATTAGTAGAATTAACAGACATGTAGATAGAACCAACAGGATACACAGCATTAGCAACTGCTTGACCAATAATATTATTGGCAGTAATTGAATTGACAGTTAAATTACCATTACTATCTAATTCAAAATTATTATTTGTGGATGTAATACATCCTACATTCAAATTATTTACTTCGAGATTGGTATTATTCCCATCTCTTGTAAAAGCATCAATTATATAATCATTCATTTTTTATTCCTTCTTTCTTTTTATTTAATTATTGTTTTGTTTTTTCTTTTTTGTTATTTTGGCATAAGATCATCTCACTTTCTAGTTCAATAATCTCACTAATTATTTTGATTAAAAAGTACACCTAATGTACCATTTTGAAATTTTTATAGTTATTTATATTTCATATAAGTAAGTACTAAATACCCAAACATCATGTCCATTTAAACACAACTTAGCTGAATTAGTTCTTACATCAATTGCCTGTACGATATAAGTATTTTTATTTAACACATAAGAATGTCCTCCAACTGCAATTTGATCTTGTCCTTTAGAATTACCATATTGATCTACTTCAGTCCAATCGTCTAATGGAATCCAATGAAAATATTTTGCTCTTTCACTTTGATAATCATTAAAAGTAACACCTGTTAATTGAGTATTACCAAATAAATTTGTAGAATATGGAGTTTTTACAATATCGACTTTAAATATACCATCAAATTTAACTTTGCTTCCAACATGTAATATCTGATCAACAGCCTCTTTATGATAATTTTCATCTACTGAAATTTTATCCGTTTTTTTCCAATTGGTAATATTAGCTGAATATACAATATTCGTATTATCGACAAAATAACAATCTTCTGGATCGTACTCATTATTAAATTTATAATTTCCGTATTTATTTTTGTACCAAGTAGTATCGTTTGATTGACTTATTTGTATATGACAATGTATTCCTGTTATATTTGAAAAACCTTTTCTTCCCATATTACCCAACTGATTACCTTGTTGAACTACCATTCCTATTTTTGCATCCATTGTGTCATCATGAGCAGTCATAAATGTTGCAAAATCAATTCTTCCATTAGCAAATCTTACTTTATTAATTGATTGCCACATTACTTGACCAGTCACAGGATAAGTTTTTATACATTTACATGTGCAAGGAGCGTAATATGGATATCTTATTCCTGAAATTTCCCCTCTAATATCATGGGCTTTAATTCCTTTGTGAGAATAAGAACCATTTGAACCTTGAGATATATACATATCAGTAAACGGACAAAGAAAGTTTTCAAGTCCATCCTTTTTTGATTTTTGACCTTTAAACATCTATTCACCCTGTAGTTTTAATATTAAGAACAACTGAAATAGCACTACCTATTGCACCTGCAATTAACCCGTATAAAGCTGTCTTACTAGTTAAATCTACAGTCATAATATTTACTGCGATATATGATGAAAACACTTCAATAAAAGTTTTTATTGCTCTTTCTACTTTAGGTTTCTTTAAAAAAATTAATAATTTATTTTTGTTTTTACTCATGTTAATCACCTCTAATTCAATCTAATCTCTATTTTGTCAATTCTATCATGGGCTTGTTTTGTACTTTCTTCACATTTTGCAATTCTTTCACTCATTTCATCCAATTTCTTATTCAAATTTTTCATTTCAGCTTTCACTTCTGAAGTACTGGTAATCATCATATCTAATTTTGTTGAAATTTCAGTGTCTCTTTTTACTCGTTCTGTGATATCTTGATTGTTTCTTAATTTGGAATTATTTCGGTAAGATAAAAAGGCAATAAGCGACGTAAGAACCGTACATCCAATTGTAACTATTGTTGAATAACTAATAATAAAATCCATAATATTCCTTTCCTTTCTCTTTTTTATACCAAAATACAATTAATTGTTAACTTTTATCATTCACCTCCGTTCCTATAATCAATCTCTCATACTACAAAACAAAAAAAAAGTACGCGAAGCGTACCTTTTTTATACATTTTTATAAATTTAATCAGTTAGTGGTTCTATACCTATAGATAGTAAAAAGTCATTAACATCATTTATACTTAGACTATACATATTTCTTAATATATAGCAATAAACAAAATTATATATACCACTATTAGTTTCTATATTAAAACCACCTTTTTTTATTAATTCAAAACTAAACTCTGGTGGTAAATTCATACCTATACATAAAGCAACTATAGTTTTAACAGAGTAGCCTCTCTTTGCGTCGTTTTCTATTTGTTTTATAGTTTGAACACTTACATTTGATTTTTCTTCTAATTTTTCTCTTGTATATCCTCTGCATTTACGCAAATATTTTAATCTATTCCTAAAACTATATGGTAAATCATTACATATATTATATATTTTGGTATAATAATTGCTAAATATATCAGGATTGCTCATTAAGTCATCAATAGATTCTAACCAAATTTCATTATTACATTTCATAACTTACATCAATACATTTATTAAATATATTTTCCCCCTTACTTGAATTTACATATAATTTATTTATTAATTCAAAATAAATTAACATTATATATAAATTTTAATTTATTATTGTATAATAAATATATCTAAAAATATCTTTCTTCCCGTAAAATGTACTCTTATGACCTTTTTTTGAGCAATATAGTCATTTTTCGACAAAATACGACAAAAAATATGTAAAATCAATGTATTTAAGTAAAAACTTTCTTACATCCATTACTCATAAGAATTTCTATCTTTTCTTTAAATTTTACCAAGAACCAGACCATGTTGCAACTGCAGGCGATATGTTATCATAATAGTTTCCGGTTGTTCCATTAAAAACAATTCCAGAAGTACCTATTGTATAATTCTGACCTTGACTAGAAGTAACATTAGAAGTAGCATGACTATAGTCTCCATATGCTGCTTGATATGTTATAGTTGCAGTTGTATTCTTTGCAACGTAATAATAAAATGTTTGTTTTAAAACTGATAAATTACCCTCAGGTAACTTAAAAGTTGCACCACAACCTGTATTTGAAGTTTTTGAATAATAAGAACCAGTAGTAGTACATCCACCACCATTAACACAATAATACTGACTGAAATTAATTCCATGACTATATTTAACGTTGGAAAGATGGCCAATTGCTATAACATCATAACTTCTAACAGATGGAATATTTAACCACTCTAATACAGCTTTATACTGATAATAATTACCACTATTATATATTGAAGTGGTCAATTTTTTATATACTGTAGTAACTACTCCATTTCCCTTAATTCCATTATTATCTTTAGCAGATAAATATTCTTCTTCGCTTACTTCTTCAGTATAATAATTGCTATCCCTTACAGAATTTGTAAATAAGTTATCATTATATGTTGTTTTATAATATTTAACTATTTGTGATTCTAACACCATATCATTGTCTTCTTTTGCAAACACTGTTGCAGGCAATAAGACTACCATTAATAATAAATAAAATGCTATTTTTTTCATATTATTCCTCCTCTCAACATTTTATTAATTCTAAACTTTTCCTCCTTTCTCGAAATAATTATTAACAATTATTTTTATAGAATTGAAGGTATTATTTGGTCATTTTAGGGACTTTTTTGGTCACACAAAAAAAAAGAGACATTTATGTCTCTTAATAAAATAGTTTATTATTTGAATATACAGATACTAACTTTAACGGAATAGAGATTTTATTCAAATCATCATCATGTGTTATATATTCAACATCAATTTTTAATTTTCTCGTAGTCTTTGAAAATATAAGATCCTTGTTATTAGGTTCATCAATATAAATATTTCTGTCTACTAAATAATCATTTAATTTACTATCATTTTCAATATCATAATTTTTTGTTAAAATCACTTTATTATTTTGTTCAATTCTTATTGATAGATACTTTATTATTTTTTCTTTATTACTACCAATATTATTATCTAAAATATCAATATTAT
>OCTX012251993.1_pt1 | contig 16252 bp, 13 predicted proteins | sample 1539691 | NCBI WGS metagenome assembly OCTX01 (sample SAMN02144231, study PRJEB22623) | gut metagenome | biome: sheep rumen | host: Ovis aries | place: New Zealand | reverse complement strand
AAAGTGCATCCCGCTTTGTTTACTTCATTTTTCCGTAACGACAGATACCTTGAAACAATAAAAGCATACATCATCCCCTTGTAATTTTTTTCCATAGTGCAGACTGAGGCAGAATACCCAGCGCCTGAAACCGACACAACCTTCTCTCACAGTTGCTTAAATCAGTAGAATAGCTATGTATGTGAAAAAAAACATAAATATCTGTTTTATTTTAAAAAAATAATTAACTTTGTGATGCATCTCTTTAGGGAGAAGGCACAAAAACTTTGTTGTTTAAGCTCAACTATCCAGTCGAACTACCACCTCGAAAGGGAAAAAATGAGCGAAACTAATATACGTTGGATCTGCACTACAACATAAGTGTAGACTTTACTATAGTATATTAGTGGTTGTGGTAGACCTGACTGGATAATAGCAGGTCTGCACTTTCTTTTTGTATAACAGGAAGACGGATGCCGGCCAAAGAAAGGACAGGAAATTATTAACTATATACAGAGTGAGGAAATTGACGGACCTACCAATGACAATGACCCGTTTGCAACAGAAGACTGTTGACGCTATGATGGTTTAAGCCATCATACATCATACAACGAACAAATCGGGCTGCACTTTTATGTGCAGCCCGATTTATTTTAACACACATCCCCGCTGGCGCATACCGCTTATCGGGGTAAAGAAAACGGTATGCCACATAGTTTGTTCCGTTCCAAAGGCAGGAACATATATTCCAACGGATGGAACACACATTCCACGGGCCAGAACGTAAGTTCCATAGGCTGGAACCAAGCACTATGCGACGTGACAGACACAAACTGTGCGCGCCCCGCTGAATGGCGGAGCGCGCACAGTAAGAAAACGATACGGATAAGGAAATTTACTGTTTCTCCGAAGGAGTCTCAGGGACTCTGGAAACAAGGATTTTGTCAATGCGGTTGCCTTCCATCTCAACCACGCGGAACTGGAACGAATGCCACTCGCAGTTCTCTCCTACTTTGGGGATATGGTCCAGCAGAGTCAGGATGAGCCCCGCAACAGTGTTAAAGTCGGCATCATAGTCGGTCGGCTCGCCGAAATAATCCAAAAAGTCAAAAAAAGCACATTGGCCGCTCACAATCCAGCTGACCTTGTCCTTGCGCTCTATAATCTCCTGTTCGCCGGTAGGGTCGCTGATGCTGCCCACCAGACCCTCAAAGATGTCGCGGAAGGTCACCATGCCCACAACGGCACCAAACTCATCACAGATAAGCGCCACGTGGTAATGGCTTTTCTTGAGATGCTCAAGGGCTTTATAGACAGTGATATTCTCTGGCAGGTAAATGGGTTGCAACAGATTGTCGCGCAAAGAGAAATGGGGTTTGTTCATCCTCATGACGAGGTCCTTGAGCGTCACCAGGCCCAGCACGTTCTCTATGTCGCCGTCAACGACAGGATAAGTGGAAAACGGCGTGTTCTGGATAACATCGTCAATGGCCAGGCGACTCATATTGACATCAAGCGTGACAATATCCGTACGGTAGGTCATCAGCGAACTGACGCGCTGGTTGCCCAGAGCCAGTGTGCGCTCCATAATGTCCTGCTCCACTTGCTCCACTTCGCCGCTCTCTATACCCTCCTGGATGACCGACTTTATCTCGTCTTCCGTGACGCGCTTGTCCTCCTTCTGAAGGCTCAGCAACTTTATCAGCGCCTCCGTACTGATGGAAAGCAGCCACACAAAAGGCTTCATCAATCGGGCGAAAAAGAGCATCGGGGCAGCGCACCAGCGGGCCATGGCATCGGCCATGTCTATGGCAATACGCTTGGGAAACAACTCACCCAACTCGCACTGCAGATATGTAGCGACAAAAAGTATGACCGACTGGGATATAACCAGCGCCGACGACTCAGGTATGCCGTAACCGGCGATAATGGCGGCAAAATCGCCTGCAAGCTCCGCACTGGAATAAATACCCGTCAGGATGGATACAATGGTAATGCCTATCTGCGCCGTAGAGAGAAAGAGGTCAGGGTCGGCCTGAAGCTTGAGCGCAATCTTGGCGGCATGGTTGCCCGCCTTGGCATCCACCTCAAGCCTGTTTCTGCGCGCTGAGATCAACGCCACCTCAGACAGCGAGAAAAAGGCATTAAACAACACGAGTATTAATATGATGATAATCTGCTCCATAACTTATCCGACAGAGCCTTCAAGAGATACAGACAACAGCTTGCGCGCCTCAACGGCAAACTCCATAGGCAACTTGTCGAGCACGTTGCGGGCATAGCCGCCGACAATCAGGGAGACAGCCTCCTCCTGGGGAATGCCCCGCTGGTTGCAGTAGAACAACTGTTCCTCAGATATCTTGGAGGTTGTAGCCTCATGCTCCACAACGGCATTGTCGTTTTTCACATCAATATAAGGGAACGTGTGGGCACCGCACTGGCTTCCCAGCAACAGCGAATCGCACGAACTGTAATTTCTGGCAGAATCGGCATTGGCTCCGACCTTGACCAACCCGCGATAAGAGTTCTGGCTATGGCCGGCAGAGATGCCCTTGCTGACAATGGTGCTCCGCGTGTTTTTGCCGATATGAATCATCTTCGTACCCGTGTCGGCTTCCTGGAAATGATTGGTTACAGCGACAGAGTAAAACTCCGCCTGAGAATTATCGCCGCGAAGAATACAACTGGGGTACTTCCACGTTATGGCTGACCCTGTCTCGACCTGAGTCCACGAGAGTTTGCTGTTGGCACCCTTGAGCAAGCCGCGCTTGGTGACCAGATTATAGACACCACCCTTGCCATGCTCATCGCCGGGATACCAATTCTGGACAGTGGAATACTTCACCTCGGCATTCTCGTTGACTACAATCTCCACAATAGCAGCATGCAACTGATTCTCATCGCGCATGGGGGCTGTGCATCCTTCAAGATAAGACACATAGCCGCCATCGTCACAGACAATCAGCGTACGCTCAAACTGTCCCACATTGACAGCATTGATGCGGAAGTAAGTGGACAACTCCATCGGACAGCGCACACCTTTTGGAATATAGACAAACGAACCGTCGCTGAAGACGGCGGTATTCAGTGCCGCATAGAAATTGTCACGGTAAGGCACGACGGAACCGAGATACTGGCGTACCAAGTCGGGATATTGCTTCACCGCCTCGGAGAAAGAGCAGAACAAGACACCCAGTTCGGCGAGTTTCTCGCGGAAAGTGGTACGCACCGAGACGGAATCCATCACGGCATCGACCGCAACACCACTCAGCGCTGCACGCTCCTGAAGAGGGATGCCGAGCTTGTCAAAAGTCTTCTCCAACTCGGGGTCAATCTCCGACTTCTTCTTTGTCTTGCCGCGCGGATCGGCATAATAAGATATCTTCTGGTAATCTATCAGAGGCAGGCGGACGTGGCCCCACGAAGGCTGCTCCAGGGTTTTCCAATAGCGGAAAGCCTCCAAGCGCAAGTCAAGCAACCACCCGGGTTCTTCCTTGCGAGAGGAAATCATGCGCACAACATCCTCGTTGAGCCCTTTTTGGATAACATCATACGAGGATATCGCCGTAGAAAAACCGTAAGCGTACTGCTTTTCGGCAACCTGTTTTACGAAACTATTGTCAGCAGACTTATCACCCATCACTCAAACTATTTTTCATGATGCACAGGTATCCAGAGCGTGTCAGCAGTCTGTTGCACGGAGGTGTCAGACCGTTGTTTCTTCCAATGGAGATTGTCAAAGACACGACCTGTAAGAGACACTACCGTCTGATAGCAAACCGACTGGTTGCGTTTCTCCTTGCTGAGGATGCCCGTAACGCTCATGGCAGCAAAGATGAAGCTCAGCAAAATGGCATACTTCACAATGCCGACGACAGAGCCCGCCAGAGAGTTGAAAAAGCCTAAATGCAAACCTTTTAACGTCTTCGTCACGAGTGTAGCCAGGGTGCCGAGAACGATAGGAGAAATAATCCACAGCAACACAAAAGCAACCAGTCTGCCGATGATTTTACCCATCGTGACATTATCGCTGATGTAGAATGACAGATAATCGCCACACCTTGCATACAACAAATAAGCTATCAATAAGCCCAACAGAAATCCGAGTGTGGAAACGACCTCCTTCAGCAGGCCGTTTTTCCACCCACGATATGCGCCCCAAATCGCAATAAGCAGAATGACAACATCTATCTGTGCCATATTGATATCAATGATTACAGTTTCTGCTTAACCTCGATTTCCTGGAACGTCTCTATAATGTCGCCCTCTACGATATCGTTATAATTAGTCAGGCTGATACCGCACTCGAAATTCACGCCGACCTCTTTCACGTCATCCTTAAAACGCTTCAGGGCATTGATTTCGCCAGTAAACTTCACGATGCCGTCGCGTATCAGGCGTGCCTTGTCGGAGCGATGTACTTTACCGTCAGTAACAAACGCACCAGCCACGGTACCGACCTTGCTGATGCGATAGACCTGACGCACTTCAAGCGTTGCGGTGACTTCCTCCTTCAAGACAGGCTTCAACATGCCTTCCATGGCATCCTTGACATCGTGTATGGCATCATAAATGACTGAATACAGGCGAATATCCACCTCCTGCTTCTCAGCCTCACGACGCGCATCCGCACTCGGACGCACCTGGAAACCAATGATGATAGCCTGGGAAGCAGCTGCGAGAGAGACATCGGTCTCAGTTATCTGACCGACAGCCTTGTGGATGACATTGACGGTGATACGCTCCGTAGACAACTTGATGAATGAATCGCTCAAAGCCTCGACAGAACCATCGACATCGCCTTTCACAATCAGATTCAACTCTTGGAAATCACCTAAGGCAATGCGCCGGCCCAGTTCATCCAATGTGGGCAGCTTATGCGTGCGCAGGCCCTGCTCACGCTGAAGTTGGAGGCGCTTGTTGGCTACATCACGCGCTTCCTGCTCTGTATCCATGACATGGAAAGTGTCGCCAGCCTGGGGTGCGCCGTTCAGTCCCAATATAATCGTGGCATGAGCCGGACCGACATTATTGGTGCGCTTACCGCGCTCGTCTGTCAAGTCCTTAACACGGCCAAAGCATGTTCCGGCAATGACATTATCGCCGATGCGCAATGTACCATTGCTGATGATGACCGTTGCCACATAGCCACGCCCTTTATCCAGGGATGACTCAATGACTGTACCGGTAGCTCGGCGGTTAGGATTGGCTTTCAGCTCAAGCATGTCAGCCTCAAGCAACACCTTGTCGAGCAAGTCATTGACACCAATGCCTTTCTTGGCCGATATTTCCTGACACTGATACTTACCGCCCCAGTCCTCGACGAGGAGATTCATGTTGGCAAGCTCCTCTTTTATCTTCTCGGGATTAGCACCGGGTTTATCTATCTTATTTATCGCAAAGACAATAGGAACACCTGCTGCCTGAGCATGGGTAATCGCTTCCTTGGTTTGAGGCATCACGCCGTCGTCTGCCGCGATAATAATAATGGCAATATCCGTCACCTGAGCACCGCGTGCACGCATCGCCGTAAAGGCCTCGTGGCCCGGAGTATCCAAGAACGTGATATGTCTGCCGTTTTCAAGCGTGACATTATACGCACCAATGTGCTGCGTGATACCGCCTGCCTCGCCCGCAATGACAGATGTCTTGCGGATATAATCCAACAATGATGTCTTGCCATGATCCACATGACCCATCACGGTAACGATGGCATCGCGTGGCTCCAAATCGTCTTCATTGTCCTCTTCCTCATGAACGGCCTCGGAGACAGACGCACTGACATACTCCGTCTTAAAACCATACTCTTCAGCTACCAGGTTAATGGTCTCCGCATCCAGGCGCTGGTTGATACTGACCATCATACCGATACTCATGCAAGTGCCGATAATCTGGGTTACAGGTACGTCCATCATACTTGCCAACTCATTGGCTGTGACAAACTCGGTAATCTTCAATATCTTGTTTTGACTTTCCTCTGCATTCATCCGCTCTTTCATAGTGGCACGGATGAGGTCACGCTTCTCACGACGATGCTTAACGCCACTGCCAAAAGCCTTTTGCTTGTTTGTAAGACGGGCAAGCGTTTTCTTGACTTCCTTCGCAACGTCTTCATCACTGACCATCTGCCTTACAGGCTGATTCTTCTGCTTTTTGTTTTTCTTATTGGCGCGCTGCTGGTTGTTCTGGTTCTGAGAGTTACTGTTATTATTGCCTTTATTTTCCTTTTCAGTCTCGTTGTCCTTCTTCACCTCACTGCTAATGTCAACTTTGTTACCCTGAATGCGGTTGCGCTTCTTGCGGATTTCATTTTGGTGGAACTTCTCCTCGCGCTCTTTGCGTTTCTCCTCTTTGGTCTTCTTTTGAGGATGAGTCGACTCATTGATGGCGGAGAGGTCTATGCTACCAAGCACTTTCGGGCCACTGATAGTAGGCTGAGTATGCGGTCTGAACACCTCGTCTGGTACCTTCTTCTCCTCGGCAGGTTGTTCTTTTTCAGGCGTAACGGCCTTAACTTCAGGCTGAGCCTTCTCTTCTTTCGGCTCTGCCTTTGGTGCTGGTGCCGGCTCCGCTTTCACGGGCTCTTTCTTCGGTTCTGCCTCAACCTTGGGCGTCTCTTTAACCGCCGGAGCCTCCACCTTAGGCTGTTCAGCTTTAGGCTTCTTCGGCGCAAGCTTCTCCAAGTCTATCTGGCCAAGTTTTTTCACTTGAGGCTTAGCGTCTTGCGGCACTTCTGCCTTAATAACCTGCTCCTTCTGAGGAGGAGCAGCCACAACTTTTTTCTCTTTGACCTTCTCCTCAAGACGCTGGGTGATAATCTTCTCAACCTCTTTTTTCAGGTCTTTGTCTGTGCCAAACTCATTCTTGACAATCTGATACTCGTCATCAGATAATTTAGCATTCAGGTCAGCATCAATCTTATAGCCTTTCTTTTCAAGGTAGTCAACAACGGTCTGTAAACCTACATTAAATTCTCTTAATACTTTGTTCAGTCTTACTGCCATAAATATTAATCTTGATCAAATTCTGCTTTCAACACTTTCAACACATTATCAATAGTCCCTTCTTCCAAGTCTGTTTTGTGGAGAAGGACCTCACGAGAAGCAGAAAGAACCTCACGGGCAGTCTCCCATCCGGCTTTCTTTATAGTATCAATTACCCATTGCTCTATTTCGTCATTGAATTCGTCCAAATAGATGTCATCCTCCACCTCATCGTCCTCACTCTCACGGAAGACGTCAATGGTATAACCTGTGAGCATGCTTGCCAGTTTGATGTTCAGTCCACTCTTACCAATCGCCAACGAAACTTCTTTGGGCTTCAGATATACTTCGGCTTTACGGGTTGTCTCATTAAGGAAAACCTTTGAAACCTGTGCGGGACTTAAAGCACGCTCAATATACAACTCCGTGTTGGATGTGTAATTAATTACGTCTATATTTTCATTGTGCAATTCGTGAACGATGCCGTGTATACGACGGCCATGAACACCCACACAAGCACCCACGGGGTCAATTCTGTCATCATAGCTCTCTACGGCTATCTTAGCACGCTCTCCAGGGATACGTGCGATGTCTTTCACTGTAAACAGTCCGTCTGCAATTTCGGGCACTTCTTCTTCCAGCAAACGACGGAGGAAGTCTGGAGACGTACGGCTCAGATATATCTTCGGGTTGTTGTTTTGATTCTCAACACGCAACACGACGGCACGCACCGGTTCACCCTTATGGAAGAAATCGCCAGGAATCTGCTCGCTCTTAGGTAAAAGCAATTCATTGTTGTCATCATCCAGAAGCAGCATTTCGTTCTTCCAAACCTGATAAACCTCGCCTGAGACAATCTGTCCCACCATGTCCTTGTATTTATTATACAGGGAGTCATGCTCCAGTTCCAGGATTTTACTTGCCAGAGTCTGACGAAGCGTCAAGATAGCTCGTCTACCGAATTGCAGGAAATCGAAACTCTCGCTCACTTCCTCGCCCACCTCATAGTCGTCAGCGATGGTGCGCGCCTCACTCAGTGGCATTTCTTTGTTAGGGTCTTGCACATTGCCGTCTTCAACAACGATACGTGTGCGGTGTATTTCACAGTCTCCATTCTTAGGGTTAATAATCACATCAAAGTTTTCGTCTGTTCCATACAACTTTGCCAGAATATTCCTGAAACTCTCTTCGATCACACCAACCAGCGTAGCTGCATCAATATTTCTATTCTCACGAAACTCTGCAAAACTATCCGCCAAGTTGAGGATATTTTCATTTTTCTTTGCCATATATATTATTATTTTGTTTTATTCATTTGAATTTAATAACGTAACATACCGAGCGCAGTTCCTCAAAAGTGTACTGCTCGTCCACTTCCTGCAGTTTAGGTCTTTTGGAGCCTTCTACCTTGACTTTTTTCTGAACGGTCAGCACAATGCCCGTCTCGTCAACTGCCTTGAGGACACCTTTGAGCTTTTTGCGCTCTTTGGTCAAAACTTCCACCTCATCACCGACATGGTTATAATATTGACGCAACACTTTGAAGGGCTGGCCTATTCCTGCACTGCCCACTTCGAGTTCGTAATCTTCCTCATCACGGTTCAAGCGAGACTCAATATACTTGCTCAAGTCTACACAATCATCAATCCAGACACCTTCTTTGTCGTCTATTTCGACAACGATGTGGTCGTTCTTGTCAATAGTCAAATCGGTTAAAAAATAGTCTTTACCTTCTAACCATTCATTCACAATCTCTGTTACTTTGTTCTTGTCTATCATATTTGCTTAAACAAAAGATTTAAAAAAGTGAGAAGCTCTTACGAGCCTCCCACTCTTGCACATGCAAAGTTATAATTATTTTTTTAATATCTATACACTTACACGTATTTTTTTTATTTTTACCAGCAAGAAGGTTTATTTAAGGGTTGTGTATTTGCATGACTTGCTCCACAATAGGCGCCATATCATAATATTTATAATTACCCAGTCTCCCGCCGAAAGTGACTTTTTCCTCTTGCTGCCCCAGTTTTCTGTAGGCTTCTGCAAGTTTGTTATTCTGTGCGTCATTGACAGGATAATAGGGTTCCATACCTTCACCATACTCCACAGGATACTCTTCTGACACGACAGTCTTGGGACATCTGTCAATCTCTGCTCCAAACATTTCAAAATGTTTGTGTTCGATGATTCTGGTATAAGGCACCTGTGCATCAGTATAGTTTACGACAGCATTGCCTTGGTAATTGGCTGTATCCTCAACTCTGGTTTTGAATACGACAGTGCGCCAATCCAGTTTGCCCAATTTGTAATCAAAGTACTGGTCAATGGGCCCTGTATAGACTAATTCCTCCGCTATTTCCCTCCAGTTGCTCCGATATGTTGCAAAAAAGTCACAATCCGTACGGCACTCCGTATCTTGGAGCAATCCCTCGATAAGTTTGTTGTATCCCCCAATGGGTATACCTTGATAGCTGTCATTGAAGTAATTGTTGTCGAAGGTCAGCCTCACTGGCAGGCGGTTGATAATAAATGCCGGCAGTTTGCTGCACGACCTTCCCCATTGCTTCTCGGTATATCCTTTAATGAGTATCTCATAGATGTCTCTGCCCACCAGCGACAAAGCCATTTCTTCCAGATTGCGTGCCTCTTTGATGTTTTCACGTTCCATCTCCTGCAACACCGCTCTCCGTTGTTCTTCTATTTTATCAAATGCCTGCTTAGGCGTTGTGACACCCCACATCTGATAAAATGTATTCATATTGAAGGGCAAGTTATACAGTCTGCCTTTATAATTTGCCAAGGGGGCATTGGTATATCTGTTGAAAGGAACGATGGCGTTGACAAAATCCCATACCTGCTTATTGGAAGTATGGAATATATGTGCACCATATTTATGGACATTGATACCTTCTATCTTCTCACAGTACACATTGCCGCCCAAGTGTGACCTACGGTCTATCACCAGACACGTTTTTCCCTTTTTCTTTGCAAGATGGGCATATACTGCACCATATAACCCAGAACCGACAATCAGGTAGTCGTATTTTTTCATCGTCACTCTGTATAAAGTGTTTTCAACTTCTCCGCAAATCTCTCAGGGTGCGCCTTCAGTTCCGGCACCACTTCTTCATAAGGACGCTGTGCATCCATATAATGCCTGCCGTGATCAGAGGGCAAGTGCAGCGGTGTCATATAGTCTTCACCGAAGTAACACACCAGTGCATCGTGCACATCGGTCGGTGCCGGAAACATCTTATCCTCAAAGGGCATCCATTTCTGCTCATTATAACCACTGCGCCGGCGTATGTAGTGATGTGTACTGTATTTATAGGATATCACCGCCACACGTTCAGCCTTGTCGCAATCCACCATACGGAACAGGTTTTCATAACACCGGAAGGCTTTCTTGTAGTCAATAAAGCGATACAATCCCTTGGACAATATGGCAATGGCTCTCTTGCTCAAGCTCATCTTGTCTGACATATCAGCCAAGTAGCCCCGGATGGATTTCTTAACTATCATTGTGGCAGTGCGGTGCAGGAAACGCAGTATGGGGTTCTCCAAGAAACCGTCCAAGACAAATATGTCTATAAAGATACCTTTGCAGTATTTCCTGTCCAGTTCGTCCATTGAGACCGAGGTTGTTGTCACGTCGCGTATCTGGGCATGCCCGCAATAGTATCCCTCCTCCGAGTAGGTGGTCTGAAAGAAATACGGATGCTTGAATTCCTGATCGGCTATGGCCACCAGTTTGTCATAGTCTTTGCGCAACATGACAAAGTCAATATCGTCATCCCATGGGATGAAACCTTTGTGACGCACTGCACCGAGCAACGTACCACATTCCATCCAACATTTCAAACCATTACGGCTGCATACGTCCAACAATGCCTGGGTTATCTCCATCTGTTTGGCCCAAACCTGCTTCATCCCTTCCGGGACAACGTAGCCCCATAGTGTCTCCTGTTCTAAATTCATATATGTGTGTCCTCCTGTCTATAGTTTAGTCATTGCTCTACACTCAGCGCCGCAGCCAGTGCCTTTTTAAAGAAGTATCCTTCATTCAGTTTGTCCTTTATGGACATGACCGCAGTTTTATATTCTGCATATTCTGCCGTCGTCACACTCTTCAGCCGCTGGGGCAATTCTCTCAACGAGTCAATGGCAACGCCCAACTTATTGGCAACAATAAACGGTGCCATCGCCGAGTCTTTCCAGACGATGACAGGCAGTCCGGCACGCAGATAGAACGATGCCTTATGCGGATTGTTGATACGCAGGTAACTACCCCACGTTCCAGAACAACCGTCAATAGTGTCGCCATCCCACACCAGTCCCCAGTCCACATTCACCGTTCTAATAAACTCGTCAGAGTCCATAGGGCCATGATAGACCATGTTTCTCCATGATTTTTCTGCGCCCTTCTCCAGACCCGAGCCATACAGATGGAAATGACATCCGTCCAAGACCTCGTCCAACTGATAAATGAAGGCGGTCTTGCGCTGGCTTATACCACCGGCAAATACGACAGTCGGCGTTGCTGACCTCTTGTGTGCTGCCGAGACTGGCTCATTCTTGGAAATATAGTCAAATATATCCAGATTGACCAAAGGTGTCTTGCAGCCGTGCTCTACGAGCCAGTTGTTCATGCTCTGATTGTGCACAATTATCACGTCTGTATGCGACAGGCGTCTTACTTCCTGTCTGGCGGTCAGTTTTCTGCGACGGAAAGTTCCTAAATCATGTATGAGTGTTATTACCCTGGCTTTCTTCAGATGGGCAATCTGACACTGTATGACATAAAATTTTTTGAACGGATACTGAATCAGCAAGACATCTCCTTTATGCAACTTGAAAAGGAGGTTAACCGTGCTGAACAGTTTACGGAAGAATGTGGCTATCTTGCCTTTCCCCATCTTCACTGCCACATCAACAAAACCTATCTCTTTCATAAATGCGTCAATATGGCGTTTTGCCGTATTGGGTGAATCCATGCTGATAAAGTAGTTCATGACTTGTATTATTTAGTTTGGATTATTCTTTTCAGTGCAGCCGTAAACTTCTTGCGGCGGCGCCATGCCTTATCATGTGTGCGTTTCATCTGCGCGGCAGTCGCAAAAAAAGCATCCTCGTCAAGTCCGCGCGCCTTGGCATATTCTCTCATGACATACTCGAAGAGGTCCTTGCGGTCAGTCCACCTCACAAAATCGTCTTTACACTCCTCCAGTGCAAGCCGGCCGGAGCGTTTTATGGTCATACGGTTAATGTCGATGACAGAGATGATGTTTTCGCCACCTTCCTGTCTGTACAGCACATTGGAAAAGTTCAAATCGTGATGCACGACAGCATGTTCATGCAGTCTGGCAACAAACAATGCAAACGCCTTGGCGAGAGGCCTGTTGAAGTCCACTTCCAAGGCCTGTCTGACAGACTCGTCATCTGTATAGGCTGTCACATAATAGCACCTTTGCAGCCATACGCCGCTCCTTGTCTCTGCATAGGCTATGGGCGACGGAGTGCCGCAACCTATGCGAAGCAGTTCCATGCCATTCTCAAACGCCCTCTTCGCCTTGGACGGAACGAAAAAGCTATAAGCTATTTTCTGAAAAACATTGTGCATATTGAAACGCTTCACGACCACATCCATTTTGTCACCGTCTTGTCCTATCGTAAAACGCTTGATGGTATTGCGACTGCCCGAAAAGAGCATTTCGCCCTCCCGGTCAAACATCAGTTCCAGATTTTCCGCAAAATCCAGAAAAGCCTGACTGTATCTGTATGTCTCGTTGACTTGATATCTGCAATTGCTCATCGTTATTGCAAAGATAACAAATATCATTCAAAAAAAGCTCCGACACATGTGCTGTTGTGAAAAAACAGGACCATAACGCCTCTTATGCCACACAACGGCTAACGGGGACTCTCGCCGCTCTCTCCCGACATTATCTTCCTTCCATAGTCAGAAACCTATATTCCATGGCATGGAATGTAAATTCCATCCTATGGAACGCACATTCCATAGGATGGAACAGAAAATATATCGTGACAAAAAAATTATTTCATCGCGACAATGAAATAAAAACTGCGTGATAAACTGTTTTCAGAAAGGGGTCACATCTTAAACAGCCTGCTGCAAGCGATACTCTGTGGGCGTCATGCCGACTATACGTTTGAAGTAACGGCTAAAGTGCTGAGAATAGTCGAAGCCCAACTTATAAGCAATCTGCGTGACCGGCTCATCGGTATTGGCGAGCCACTCCTTTGCCTTGTCAATAACCCGCATCTGGATATACTCCTGTGGCGTTTTTCCTGTCTCCTTCTTGACGAGGTCGCCAAAATAGTTGGGAGAGAGAAAACATTTCTCAGCAAAATACTTCACGGTAGGCAGTCCGGCTGCCACACCGGTCTCGCTGTTGAAATAAGTGTTCAGTTCCTTCTCAAAGCGCACGAGCACATCGTGGTTGTCTTCCTCACGGGTAATGAACTGACGGTCATAAAAACGCAGGCAATAATCGAGTAGCAACTCTATGTTCTGGCATATCAACCGGCGGCTGAATTTGTCTATGGGCCGTTCTATCTCCTGTTGGATTTTTGTAATGCAGTCCATATAAGTCTGGCGCTCGCGCTCGGACATATGGAGGGCCTCATTGGAGGAATAACTGAAGAAATGGTACTCCTGAATATGCTGTCCGAGGGACATGCCTTTGATGAGGTCAGGATGAAAGAGCAGAGCCACAACGTCGGGGTCCATGCCGGGAATGGGCGTTGAATGTACCACCTGTCCGGGAGCAAAACTTGTCACTGTGCCGTCGGAATAGTCATAGGTCGTATGTCCGTATGTCATCATACAACTTTTTGTATTTTTCAGAAACAGGGCATAAACACCATAACGCCATGTTACCTCTGTTACAAAAGCCTCACGATGAGGTACATCCTTCAAATTGCACACAGTGACCAAAGGATGGTACGTCTCGATGCCTAACATCTTGTTGTATTCGTCAATACTCTCTACAGATATTGTCTTTCCCATATATAAATGTTAACGTCAATCGGACTATTTTATTATTTTCCGTGTGCCTTTAGCGTCTTTGACCACATAGGTCCCGTCAGGCAAGAATGACAAGTCATCAGCATCCATCAATCTGCCGTGTAAGTCATATATTGCCTTGGGGGTCTTCCCGTCAGCATGAACGGCGGATATAGCAGTAGGCTCTTTTTCAAACCTGACCGTAATGCTGCCGCTGCCTAACGCCTGCTCCAACCCTTCCACGGACGCTATCTTACCTATGCGTGTATAACTGTAGCCACTGCTGAAAGTCTTGTAGAACAGTACCACGCATGACGAGCCATAGAGGAGCAAATCTCCCTTCTCGATTGTACCCGGGTGGTATGAGTTGGTAGGCAATGAGACCGACAAATAGTTGTATTTCTCATTACCGTTCAATTCACTCATATTGAGGGTCATGGGCAACATATCGTAGAAGGCCTTGCCCGTCTCACTGTCATCAAGAACAGCTGTGAATGTTTTGGAGCCGACGATTATATTAATTTTCATCACACCTTGCGCAGACATTTGTAACATCGCCAGAGACATGAGAAGAGCGCACAAAAGTCTCATTTCAGATTATCCTTAAAGAATTGGGTCAACTTGTCAAAAGGAATTGCATCCTTGCCACCGCCGTCATAAAGGTCACAATGGGAAGCACCCGGAATAACCATCAGCTCTTTATTATGAGCATACTTTGAGCCTTCGGTCATGTCTTTATAGGCATCTTTAGAGAAGTAGAGAGAGTGCGCCTTTTCACCATGTATCATCAGCACAGCTGAGCGGATTTCCTTGGTGTAGCAGAGAATAGGTTGGTTAAGGAAAGACTCACATCCCGTCACAGTCCAGCCGTCATTGGAATTGCCGCTGCGCGCGTGATAGCCGCGCGGTGTCTTGTAATAGTCAAAATAGTCCTTCACAAATTGCGGCGCATCAGCAGGCAGCGGATCTACGACACCTCCTCCCTGTTCATAGTAGCCTTGGGCATACTCTTTGGTGCGCTGAGTGTTGAGTGCCACTCGCTTGGCATAACGGGCAGCCTCACTATCCTCCGAGTCAAAATAGCCATTGGCATTCACTCTGCTCATGTTGTACATTGTCGCAGCAACCGTAGCCTTGATACGAGTGTCTAAAGCCGCGGTATTAAGTGCCAGACCACCCCAGCCGCAAATACCGATAATGCCTATTCTCCCGGCATCAACTTCGGGCAGAGTGGACAGGAAATCAACAGCAGCCATAAAGTCTTCCGTATTGATATCAGGCGATGCCATGCGGCGAGGCTGTCCGCCACTCTCACCCGTAAAAGAAGGGTCAAAGGCTATTGTCAGGAAACCACGCTCCGCCATAGTCTGAGCGTAAAGTCCGCTTGACTGCTCCTTAACAGCACCAAACGGTCCGCTCACAGCAATGGCCGCCAGTTTTCCGCTTGCATTTTTGGGTACATACATGTCAGCCGCCAGAGTAATGCCGTAACGATTGACAAAAGTTACTTTCTTGTGACTTACTTTTTCCGATTTCGGGAACGTCTTGTCCCATTCCTGAGCCAGTTGCAGCTCCTGCTTTGTAATTCTATTATTCATAATTTTAGATGATTTAATCGTTTGAGCACCGGAGCTTAGCGCCAGTGATAAAAAACATATCAGCAAATATCTTTTCATACCGTTTCTTTTTCTCTTTGCAAAATTGCATTTATTCTGCGACATAGGATGTAACCATTTTACTGATTTAGCGACCTGAATTACGGAATATCTCATCGCCCACGCGACTGGCCCTCTTTCAACATATGAATGTTTTTTTTATTTATCAGTATCTCATTCACCGAAATTAAACTACATTTGCATTAAATATGAATCACGGTAACAATGAAGATTTCGGTTGTAATCAATACATATAACGCATCCAAACTGCTCGCCCAAACACTTGAATCGGTCAAGGATTTTGATGAAATCCTTGTTTGCGACATGGAGAGCACGGACAACACTTTGGACATCGCCCGTGAGTACGGCTGCAAAATAGTGACTTTCCCCAAGAAGGACTACACCATTGTTGAACCAGCGCGTGACTTTGCCATCCATGCCGCTTCCAACCCGTGGGTACTCGTCGTGGATGCCGATGAGAAAGTTACATCGGAACTGCGTGAATATCTATACCACTATATTGAGCAGCCAGACCATGATGATGCCCTGTTCATTCACCGCAAGAATATGTTTCTGGGCAAGTGGATTAAAGGTTCCTATCCTGACTC
>OCTX012290063.1_pt1 | contig 16253 bp, 14 predicted proteins | sample 1539691 | NCBI WGS metagenome assembly OCTX01 (sample SAMN02144231, study PRJEB22623) | gut metagenome | biome: sheep rumen | host: Ovis aries | place: New Zealand | reverse complement strand
GGTCATCGCCACCGCCTTTGCCGATACCGACGCCATCGGCTTTGCCCGGGGCGCCAAGAGCTGCTTTACCGTGCTGCACTTTGTGAACGGGGACCTGGCCGGCAAGGACGTGGAGATGATGGAGGAGCCCCTGGAGGAGGACGCTGAGGCCGTGTCCGACCTGGTACGGCAATACTACACTGCCCATCGGGGCGGCTGGCCCAAGTCCATCCTCCTGCCCTGCGAGATCGAGGACCGGGAGGAGCTGGAGACCCTGCTCAGCGAAACCGCGGGCCGGCGGGTCTATCTGGAATGCCCCAAACGGGGGGAGCGGATGCGCCTCATCGAGAGCGCCGCTCTCAATGCCCGGGAAGAGATCCAGCGCCGCACCACCCTGGCGCAGCGCCGCTCCAAGACTCTGGAGTGGCTGCAGAAGGCCCTGGAACTGGAAAACTTCCCGGAGCGTATCGAGGCCTTTGATATTTCAAACCTGGGGGATACCGGGATCGTGGCCGCCATGAGCGTACATGTGGACGGCAAGCCCCTGAAGCGGGACTACCGCAAATTCCGCATCCGGGACCTGGACGGGGCGGACGACTATGCCAGTATGTACCAGGCGGTCTACCGCCGCTTCAAGCGCTACCTGGACGGGGACGAGCATTTTGCACCCCTCCCGGATCTGCTGCTCATCGACGGCGGCGAGACCCATGCCGCGACGGCTGTGCGGGCCCTGCAGGATCTGGGCATTTCCGTCCCCACCTTCGGCATGGTGAAGGACGACCGCCACCGGACCCGGGCCCTCATCACACCGGAGGGGCGGGAAATCGGCATCCAGGGCAACCAGGCGGTTTTTGCTCTGGTGGGCAATATCCAGGAGGAGACCCACAACACCGCCATCGGCTACCAGCGGGAGCTGCGGCTGGAGAGCTACGCCTCCGCGCTGGACAAGATCGACGGAGTCGGTCCCCGGCGCAAGAGCGATCTGCTCAAGGCCTTCAAATCCGTCAAGGCCATCCGGGAGGCCACGGAGAGCCAGCTGGCTCTGGTCGTGCCGAAGAACACCGCCAAGGCGGTATACGAGTATTTCCACAATGAAGAAATGAAGAAATGAAGGGCCTGCGACCAAGGAAGAAAGTACGGTATGCCGCTGCGCGGCTTGAATTTGGGCCCATCGGAGGAGCCCATACCGCAATTCCTTCCTTTGCGATGCATACTTCATTCCTGAAAGGACTGTCATTACGATGCGTGTTATCACCGGATCTGCCCGGGGCAGAAAGCTGAAAACCCCGGAAAACTACGACATCCGCCCCACCACGGATAACGTGAAGGAGGCGCTCTTCAACATCATTCAGTTCGATATCGAGGGCCGCCGGGTGCTGGACCTCTTCGCCGGCACCGGTCAACTCGGCATCGAGGCTCTGAGCCGGGGCGCCAAAAGCTGCGTCTTTATCGACGAGAGCCGGGACGCGGTGAAGATCGTGAAGGAGAATTTGAAAGCCTGCGCTCTCTCCGCGCCCGTGCTGCAGGAGAACGCGCTGAACTATCTCCGCCGGGGGGAGCGCTTTGATCTGATCTTTGTGGATCCGCCTTATGACGCCGGATTATACGAGCCGGTGCTGAATACCGTCAATTCTGTTGACAACTTGTCGGATGGTGGTATAATTATCTGTGAGGCTCGGCGCGAAACCGAACTGCCGGAGCTTCCTGCACCCTACCGGAAGGGGAAGGAATACCGCTACGGCAAGGTGAAAATCTGTATCTACACAAAGGAAAGTCAGCCATGAGCATTGCGATCTGCCCCGGCAGCTTTGATCCCATCACTCTGGGACATCTGAACATCATTCGCCGAACTTCCAAGATCTTCGATCAGGTCGTGGTTTGCATCATGCACAATGCCATGAAGCCAAACCCCATGTTCACCGTGGAGGAGAAGGTGGATATGTGCCGCAGAGCCACGGAGCGCTATCCCAATGTCACCGTGGACTGGTCGGACGGGCTGCTGGCGGAGTATGCCAGGCAGTATCCCGGCGCGGTGATCGTGAAGGGCCTGCGTGCCGCTTCCGACTTTGAGTATGAATTTCAGATGAATCTGATCAACAAGAAGATCAATCCCGAGCTGGAGACCATGTTCCTTACCGCCAGCGGGAAGTACACCTTCCTTTCGTCTTCGGTGGTGCGGGAAATGGCATACTACGGCGCGGATCTGACAGGACTGGTGCCTTCCGAGCTCATTGAAGAGATCGAGACCAAGGCCAGGCAGTGGAGGTTGAAGTAATGGATAATAACGATGTGATGGAACTGCTGGATGAGCTGTTCAACATGATCAGCGAGGCCTGGAATGTACCTCTGGGGGGTGACAAGTGCATCATCGAGCGGGAAAAGGCCCTGAAGGTCATCAGCGACATCAAGGCTGCCATGCCCACCTCCGTGGCCGAGGCCAAGCGCCTGGTGGCCGCGCGGGATGAGTTCATCGGCAACGCCAAACGGGAGGCCGAGGCCATGCGCAAGAGCGCAGAGGACCGTGCCCGCCAGATGGTGGACGAGCAGGAGATCACCCGTGCCGCCCGGGCAAGAGCGGCGGAAATGATCTCCACCGCCGAGACCAAGTCCGCAGAGCTCCGCAAGCTTGCCAGCGATTATGTGGACAACATGATGCGCCAGACGGAGGAAAGCCTGACGGCCTCTCTGGACGCCATCAAAACCACCCGTTCCAGCTTCCGCGGCAGCAAGGCGCCCCGGAGAAGCGGCCCTGTGGCCAATCCCGAGGAGCTCTAAGCAAAACAGAACAAAGCAAGAATCGACCCGTTCCGGGACCCGTGCGGCCACGCCTGCCGCAGGATTCCGGAACGGGGATTTTTTGTGTCATTTTTTACATGAAAAAAGACAAAAAGTAACAAACATTTGCTCTTGCAATTTGGAAAGGCGTCCCCTATAATGGAGGTGCAAAGTGGTTTGAAGTGGTGGAAAATGGAGCAATTCTCCACGAGTAGATAGAAGGAGCGATTTGCGTGACAGGCGAATATCAACACTCTCTTGACAATAAAGGCCGTTTATTTATTCCTGCCAAGCTTCGGGACGAGCTGGGCGATGTTTTTTTCATTACCCTTTCCATGGATCGCTGCCTGAGTGCCTACAGCAGCGAAGCCTGGCAGAATTTTTCCGATAAGGTCAGCGCCATGCCCTATGTAAAGCAGCGGAAAATGCGTCCGCTCTTTGCCCATGCGGCCCGCTGCGAGCTGGACGCCCAGGGCAGGGTCCTGATCCCGCAGAACCTGCGGGATTACGCGGGCTTTACCAAAAATGTCACCGTAGTAGGCTGCAACAACCATGCGGAGCTGTGGGACAGCGCTGCCTGGAGCGCGGTATACAGCGAGGAGACCACCCCGGAAAATATCGCCGCGGTGATGGAGGAGCTTGAATTCTGATGGAGCAGCCCAGACATGTATCCGTGTTGCTTCCCGAGTGTATCGAGAATCTGAACATCCGGCCCGACGGGATCTATGTGGACGGCACTCTCGGCCTGGGCGGCCATTCCTATGAGATCGCCTCCCGCCTCCGGGAGGGGAGACTCATCGGCATTGACCGGGACCCCAGCGCCATTGAGCGGGCAGGCAGGCGCCTTGCCCCCTTTGAAGATCGCGTGACCCTGGTCCACGGAAACTTCGGGGACGTGGCGCAGATCCTGGACGAGCTGGGCATCGATGGGGTGGACGGCATGCTCTTTGACCTGGGCGTGTCCTCCCCGCAGCTTGACGAGGCGGAGCGGGGCTTTTCCTATATGCTGGAGGCGCCGCTGGATATGCGCATGGACAGCACAGCCTCCCTCAGCGCCTATGAGGTAGTGAACACCTGGGGCGAGGAGCGTCTCAACCGGATCCTGTGGGATTACGGGGAGGAGCGCTACGCCCGGCGCATCACCGCCGCCATCCTGGCTGCTCGGGAGAAAGCACCGATCCAAAGCACCACGGAGCTGGTGGAGATCATCAAGAGCGCCATGCCGGCGGCAGCGCTGCGGGAGAAACAGCATCCCGCCAAGCGCAGCTTTCAGGCCATCCGCATCGCCGTGAACGACGAGCTGGGTGAAGTGGAGCGTATGATGGACACCGCCCCGGACAAGCTCAGGCCCGGCGGGAGACTGTGCGTCATCAGCTTCCACTCCCTGGAGGACCGGATCGTGAAAAACGGGATCGGCCGCCGGGAGAACGGCTGCACCTGCCCCCGGGAGGCCCCCATCTGTACCTGCGGTTTTGTGCGCACTCTGCGCAGCGTGAGCCGCAAACCCATTTTGCCGAGCGAGGAAGAGATCGAGAGAAATCCGCGCTCCCGCAGCGCGAAATTGCGCGTGGCGGAGAGAGTGTGAGGATATGCAAAAATCCGGGGAAGTCCTGTTTCGCGTTCTCTGTGTCAGCATCAGCACGGTGCTTCTGGTGATGAGCCTGCTGTACGGCGTGCGCCTCACGGCGCGCAACCAGGAGGCCGCCGCCGCCAAAGCCGCGGTGGAGACCCTGCGGGAGGAAAATGAAATCCTCCGCGTCCGCTGCGCCAGCCGCTGGAGCCTTCCGGAGATCGAGCGCTATGCCAGGGAAGAACTGGGAATGCAGCAGCTCAGCGCCGAACAGATTGTGAAAACAGACTTCGCGGGATGAAAGAAGAGCCTTTCCCAAAGAGATACCGGGATCAGCCGCAGCATATACTATCCCAAACACGGGAGATGCGGGTGATACCATGAAGAACATACGAATGTGCAGTGTTCCGGACGAACAGGGTCCGAACCGCCAGATGCTCCGCCGCGCGCTGCTGCTTATGGCAGTGTGCGGCGCAGCGGCGTTTGCCCTGCTGCTGGCAAAGCTTTGCCAGATCCAGCTTCTGGAGCACGATTTTTATGAGCAGCGCGCGCTGGAGCAGCAGCTGCGGGTGGCCCCTACAGCGATCCGGCGCGGGAGCATCACCGATGCGAAGGGACGGGAGCTTGCCGTCAGCGCGTCGGTGGACAATGTTTACCTGAGCCCCGCGGAGATCCGGCAGTACGGCGAGGATCGGGAGCTGATCGCCCGGGAGCTCAGCCGGATCCTGGATCTGGACTACGGGGAGCTGCTGGAAAAGACCGGGCAGACAGGGTCCTGGTATGTAACGGCGGCGCGGAAGGTGGAGCGGGAGACCGCCGATGCGATCCGCGCCTTCAAGAACGCATACGGCATCCGGGGCGTTCGCCTGGAGCCTGACACCAAGCGCTATTATCCAAACGACTCCCTGGCATGTCACCTGATCGGCTTTGTGGGCATGGACAATACGGGCCTGGAGGGCATCGAAGCCCGGTACGACAGCTTCCTGCAAGGCAGCGCCGGACGGAGTCTCCGCAGCACCAACGCCTTTGGTACGGAGCTTCTGTTTGAGAGCTATGGGGATTATGACCCGGGGGAAGACGGCTGCGATGTGGTGCTCACACTGGACGCTGCGGTGCAGTTTCTGGTGGAAAAGCACCTGCGCCAGGCAGTGGAGGACTACGACATCCAAAACGGGGCTGGGGCCATCTGCATGGATGTGAACACCGGCGCGATTCTGGCCATGGCCTCCCTGGACGGCTATGATCTTAACCATTTTCTGGACGTGAGCGACGAAGTGCGGCAGCAGATGGCTTCCGCCACCGACGAAGAGGAAGCCCAAGAAATCCTGGACGCGGCCAGAGCCCGCCAGTGGCGCAACAAGGCCCTTTCCGATACCTATGAGCCCGGTTCCACCTTCAAGATCATCACCCTCTCCATGGCTTTGGAGGAGGGCGTGGTTGACCTTTCCAGCAGCTTCTACTGCGGCGGCAGCGTCAATGTGAAGGGCCGCACGTCTCCCATCCGCTGCTGGAAGACAGAGGGCCACGGCGGCCAGAACCTGACCCAGGCAGTGCAGCACTCCTGCAACGCGGCCTTCGTGAACATCGGCCTGCGGCTTGGAGCGGAGCGCTTTTATGATTACTGTGAGGCCTTTGGCTTCCTGCAGAAGACCGGGGATCCGGAGGAAAACCTCACTGCGAAAACCGGCATCGACCTTGCCGGGGAGAGCGGCAGCATCTGGTGGAGCGAGGATGTGTTCTGTTCGCCGCGAAACCAGTCTCAGCTGGCGGCTGCCTCCTTCGGCCAGACCTTCACCATCACGCCCCTGCAGCTCATCACGGCGGTGAGCGCCTGTGTCAACGGCGGACGGCTCATGCGGCCCTATGTGGTACAGCGCATCCTGAACCCGGACGGCAGTCTGCGCCAGGAACACGAGCCCGAGCTTGTTCGCCAGGTCATTCGTCCGGAGACCAGCGAGAAGGTCCGCAGCATTCTGGAGCAGGTGGTGGGGGACAACAAAGAGGGCACCGGCCGCAACGCCGCCGTTGCCGGCTACCGCATCGGCGGGAAGACCGGCACCAGCGAAAAGGTGAGTCTGGAAGCCAGCACAGGCCGGAAGGAATATATCGTCTCCTTTATCGGTTTCGCTCCGGCGGACGATCCCAGGATCGCGCTGCTGGTGTTCCTGGATACGCCCTCAGACCGCTCCGGCATCTACATCAGCGGCGGCCAGATGGCGGCGCCCGTGGTGGGGAACATGCTGGCGGACATTCTCCCGTATCTCGGCATCGAGCCGGAGAAGGCAGAGGAAAGCGACACCACCGCCATGCCGAAGCTGGAACAGCTCACACTCACCGAGGCCGCGGCCCGTTTGAAGGAAGCGGGACTCCAGGCCAGAACGGTAGGGGAAGGAGACCTTGTGGCAGCGCAGCTCCCCAAAGCTGGAAGGAGCCTTGCCAAAGGCAGTCAGGTGCTCCTTTATCTGGGGGCAGAGCTTCCGGAGACGGAACAGACAGTGCCAAATCTCTATGGCCTGAGCTATGACCAGGCGAGAGAGCTTTTGGCGGAGCGGGGACTCTTTCTGCGCAGCAGAAGCCCGGTCCTTGCAGGAGAAGAACAGTGCGTTGCGTATCAGAGCGCCGCGGCCGGAACCAGGATCCGGTCCGGCGATGTGATCACCGTAACGCTGATCAGCAAAGACGATTCGATATTGGGACGCTATTGAGGAAAAACATATGAAACTGAGAGAGATCATTCAGAATATCCGGGTGCTTTCCAGCACTGCCGATCCGGAGACGGAGATCAGCGGCATCAGCTACGATTCCCGCCGTACGCAGCCGGGGGATCTTTTCGTGGCGGTTCGTGGCTTTGAGGTCGACGGCCACCGCTTCATCCCCAAGGCCGTGGCAAACGGCGCTGCGGTGGTGCTCTGCGAGACCCCGCCCGAGGACGGCACTCCCTATGTGCAGACGGACGACTGCCGCCTGGGCCTTGCCCTCTGCAGCCGGGACTTCTTCGGGAATCCCGCCGCTGAGATGAAGATGGTCGGCATCACCGGCACCAGCGGCAAGACCAGCTCGTCCTATCTGCTCAAGCACCTGCTGGAGCGGGAGAAGGATGCCAAGGTGGGCCTGATCGGCACCAACGGCAACTGGATCGGGGATGAGTTTCTGCACACCGAGCACACTACCCCGGAGAGCTACGAGCTGCACAGCCTCTTCCGCCAGATGGCAGACGCGGGCTGCACCCATGTGGTGATGGAGGTCTCCTCCCACTCTCTGACTTTGGAGCGTGTGGCAGGCATCACCTTTGATGTGGGCGTTTTCACGAATCTGAGCCAGGACCATCTGGATTTTCATAAGGACATGGAGGATTACGCCGCCGCCAAGCGCAAGCTCTTTTCCCAGTGCCGGGAGGGCTGGCTGAATGCGGACGATCCCTGGACACCCTTCCTGCTGGAGGGGGCCAAATGCCCCTGCCATACCTTCTCCGCGGAGCGAAACGACGCGGACCTGGTGGCCAAGGACGTGCGCCTCAGCGCCTCCGGTGTGCGCTTTGCCGCCATGTGCGGCGGCAAGCTTGCCATCACAAGGCTCGGCATCCCGGGCATGTTCTCGGTGTACAATGCCCTTGCCGTCATGGCGGCCGGCCTGGGGCTGGGAATCTCCCTTTCGGACTGCGCCGAGGCCATGGAGAGCGCCAAAGGCGTGAAGGGCCGGATGGAACTGGTGCCCTCCGACGGAGACTATGCCATTTTGATCGACTATGCCCACAAGCCGGACGCCCTGGAGAAGGTGCTGAAGACCCTGCGGCCTGTGACAAGGGGACGCCTCATCGTTCTCTTCGGCTGCGGCGGGGACCGGGATCGGGGCAAGCGGCCCATCATGGGCCGTATCGCCGCGGAGCTTGCGGACCTCTGCGTGGTCACCAGCGACAATCCCCGCACCGAGGAGCCCATGGCCATCATCGAGGAGATCCTCTCCGGCATGAAAAACAGTCCCACTGCCGTGCAGGTCATCGAAGATCGGGAAAAGGCCATAGCCTGGGCTATTGACAAGGCGGGCCCCGGTGATGTAATATTGCTTGCCGGCAAGGGCCACGAGGACTACCAGGTGGTAGGCAAAGAGAAGCACCACATGGATGAGCGGGAGATCGTGGCGGCTGTGCTTGCCGGTCGTGAGAAGAGATAGACTTTGAGGGGAGACCCGTTATGACGATAAAGCTGATTTCGGCCTTTGTGCTGGCCTTTTGTTTTGCCACCGCTTTCGGCCGCTTCTATATTCCCTGGTTGCGGCGGCTGAAGGCCGGCCAGCAGATCAAGGAGATCGGGCCGAAGTGGCATATGAACAAAAGCGGCACACCCACCATGGGCGGCGTCATGTTCATCCTGGCGGTGACCTTTGTGTGTCTGACGCTGGGCTTCGAAGGGATGCTCCACGGCAATTACGTGCACATTTTCGTTCTGCTCTTCGCCCTGGTCTACGGCGCCATCGGCTTTCTGGACGACTGGGAGAAGATCCGCAAAAAGCAGAACCTTGGCCTGAGCGCCAAAATGAAGTTCCTGCTGCAGCTTGCCGCAGCTCTGGTCTTCGTCCTGCTCATGCGGCAGATCGGCTATCTGAGGACCCAGCTCTTCATTCCCTTCTGGCATATCACCGTTCAGGTCCCGGACTGGCTGTATTTCATCTTTGCCGCCTTTGTCATCGTGGGCACGGTGAACGCCGTGAATCTGACCGATGGCCTCGACGGTCTGGCCTCCGGCACCTCCATGCCGGTTTGCCTGTTTTTCGTCGCCGTTACCTTCGCATGGGGCCCGCGCTTTCTGGAGCTGGGACTCTTCGCCTCCGGCCTTGCCGGCGGCCTGCTGGGTTTTCTGGTATATAACTTCCATCCCGCCAAGGTCTTCATGGGCGACACCGGCTCCCTTTTCCTGGGCGGCGCGATTGCGGCCCTGGCCTTTGCCTATGACATGCCCCTGATCCTGGTGACTCTGGGCATCGTTTACATTATCGAGACGCTTTCGGACATCATTCAGGTGGGCTACTTTAAGCTGACCCACGGCAAGAGAGTGTTTCGCATGGCTCCCTTCCACCACCATCTGGAGATGGGCGGCTGGACGGGCAAAAAGTGGAAAGAAGTCGAGATTTTTGCTCTTTTTTCCGGCATATCCCTGCTGTTTGCCATCATATCCTTTATAGGAGTGTTTCATCGCGCCTTTTAAGACTGGATGGTTTGAGCCGGGGAGGTGGATGTATGCGTTATGACAGCACCCGCCTCGCCGGCTCTTCGCCTGTTGCGGTCAAAAGCCGGAGAGAAGGCTTCGACGGGGAATTCTTCCTCCTGGTCATGGTTCTGCTTTTGATCGGGGTCATCATGGTGCTCTCGTCCAGCTTTCCCCGGGCCTATTACGACCCCGGCAGGGTGACGGGAGGAAACGCGCTCTATTATTTCCTGCGCCAGTCCGTCTATGCCTTGCTTGGAACGTTTCTCATGCTGCTGCTGAGCCGTCTGCCCATGCGCTTTTACCGCCGCTGGGCCTATCCCTTTCTGGGCCTTACCCTGGTGCTGCTGGCGCTGGTGCCCCTGATCGGCGTCAAGGCCAACGGCTCCCGGCGCTGGCTGGGTGTGGGCAGTCTCACCGTGCAGCCCTCGGAGCTTGCCAAGCTTGCGGTGATCCTTTGCTTTTCTGCCATGATCTGCCGCTTTCGGGAGAAGATGCGCAGCTTTCGCTGGGGCATCCTGCCTTTTCTGGGAATCCTGGGCCTCATCGTTGGCCTCCTGATCCTGGAACCCCATTTCTCCGCCTCCATCATCATCCTGGCCCTGGGCGGCAGCATGATGTTTCTGGGCGGGGTGCGGCTCTTCTGGTTCATCGGCGCGCTGAGCGCCGTCGGCGCCGGCCTTGGGGTGCTGCTGACCTTCTTCCCTTATGCCTCTTCCCGGGTCAGCACTTGGCTGGATCCTTTCTCCAGTCCCTCTGCCGAGGGCTATCAGATCGTCCAAAGCCTCTATTCCATCGGCTCCGGCGGGCTGACGGGCCTTGGCCTTGGGGAAAGCCGCCAGAAGTATCTGTTCCTGCCGGAGGAACACAACGATTTTATCTTTTCCGTGGTGTGCGAGGAGCTGGGCTTTCTCGGCGCCGCGCTGATCCTGATTCTGTTTGCGCTTTTGATCCTGCGGGGCTACCGCATCGCGCTGAACTGCCGCAGCCGTTTTTCCTTCCTGGTCTGCGCGGGCATTACCACCCTGCTGGCACTGCAGGTTTTTCTGAACGTGGCGGTGGTGACGAACCTTCTGCCCTGTACCGGCATCTCCCTCCCGTTTTTCAGTTACGGCGGCACCGCGCTGCTGATCCAGATGGGGGAGATGGGGATCATTCTCAGCGCATCGAGAGAGAATTTGAATTGAGGAGATCGACATGAAGTTTGTATTGACCTGCGGCGGTACCGCCGGACATGTGAACCCCGCTCTGGCAGTGGCCGGTCGTCTGCGGGAACTGATGCCGGAGAGCGAGTTTCTTTTTCTCGGCGCCGAGGGAAAGATGGAGATGGACCTGGTGCCCCGGGCGGGTTATGAGATCCGGGGACTGAAGATCACCAACATCGCCCGCGGCCATTCTCTCTCCGCCCTGATGCACAATCTGGACACGGCCAAAAACGTCATCGCCTCGGAGCATGAAGCCCGGACGATTTTGAAGGACTTCCGGCCCGATGCCGTCATCGGCACCGGCGGCTATGTGTGCTATCCGGTGCTGGCCGCGGCCTCCAAGCTCCACATCCCCACCCTGGTCCACGAGAGTAACGCTCTCCCCGGCCTTACCACCCGGATGCTGGCAGATAAGGTGGATGCCATCCTGGTGGGCTTTGAGGAAAGCCGCAAGCACTATCGGAACCCGGAGAAGGTCAGCGTTACGGGCACACCGGTGCGGGGGGAGTTTGCCCGCTATACCCGGGAAAGTGCGCGCAAGGAGCTGGGCCTGGACCCGGAAGAGCCGCTTGTGGTTTCCGTGTGGGGTTCCCTGGGCTCCGGACACATGAACGGCATTCTCACCGAGATGCTGCCCCTTCTGCAGGGGCAGACCCGTTTTCGCATGATCCACTCGATCGGCAGCCGGGATTATAAGGAGTTTCAGCAGACCCTTGCTGAGCGCGAGCTGGATCCTGCAGCCTGCCGGGTCGACGCCCGGGAGTATATCTTCGATATGCCCCAGGTCATGGCTGCGGCGGATCTGATCCTATGTCGGGCCGGGGCCTCTACCCTGGCGGAACTGACCTATATGGGAAAACCGGTGCTTATCGTCCCGTCTCCCAACGTGACGGACAATCACCAGGAGAAGAACGCCCGGGTCCTGGAAAAGGCCGGCGGCGCCAAGGTCTTTCTGGAGGGCGAGTTTGACGCCGGATCTCTCCTTGCGGAGATCGACCGACTGCTGCAGAGCCCGTCTGAGCTTCAGAGCATGTCGGACGCCATGGCCGCCCTCTCTGTCCCCGACGCCACCGACAAGATCGTGGATAAGGTACTGAGCTTAGTGAATAAGGAATAACGAAGAAAGAACAGGTGTGGTGTCCCGCGTTGCGGGACGGATCATAATCTGACGCTGAAGGCGAGTCTATCTCTATTCGCTATTCTCTCTTCACTCTTCACTTATCCTCCCCTCTGTGCATAGAATGGCCTGATTCTGTGCACGGGGGGTATTTTTATGGACTTGTGGCGGATCCGCGGCGGACAGAAGCTGGTGGGGGAGTGCAGGGTCCAGGGCTCGAAAAACGCGGCTCTGCCCATCCTGGCGGCAGCCCTTCTCTGCCCCGGCACGGTGGAGCTGCACCGGGTGCCCAGGCTTCTGGATGTGGACGCAGCGCTCCAGATCCTGCGGGCTTTGGGCTGCCGTGTCCTGCAGCAGGGGGACCGGGTGTACATAGACGCCTCCCAGATCACCGGCAGCGCCATCCCCCGGAAACTGATGGAGCGAATGCGTTCCTCTGTCTTTTTCATGGGTGCGCTGCTGGCGCGCACCGGCTGGGCGGAGCTGAGTCTGCCCGGCGGCTGCCAATTGGGCAAGCGGCCCATCGATCTGCATCTGAAAGCCCTGCGGGAACTGGGGGCGGTGATCGAGGAGGATGGCGAGCGGATCGGGTGCAGGGCGTCGGCGCTTCGGGGAAGGGAGGTCTATCTGCCATTTCCCAGCGTTGGGGCCACGGAGAACATCATGATGGCGGCCTGTGCCGCCAAGGGGGAAACCGTGATCCGGGGCGCTGCCCGGGAGCCTGAGATCCAGGCGCTCCAGGATTTCCTGTGCGCCATGGGCGCTGAGATCCACGGCGCCGGCACGGATACCGTTCACATCTCCGCCTTTCGGCCTGCCTCTTCTCTCTGCTTCACGCTGCCGCCGGATCGGATCGCCGCGGCCACGCTCTGCTGTGCCTGCGCCGCCTGCGGCGGCGATTTGCGCCTGAAAGACTGTGATCCGTCGCATTTTTCTACGGTTCTCTACTTCCTAAATCAGGCAGGCTGTGATATAATGCGTAAAAATGAGGTTCTGCGCCTCCGCTCGGGAGGAAAACTCCGTGCGGTGGGGCCGGTGGTGACCTCGCCTTATCCCGGCTTCCCCACAGATGCCCAGCCGCTGCTGATGGCGGCGCTGCTGCGCGCGGAAGGGGAGAGCCGTTTTCGGGAAACGATTTTTGAAAACCGCTATCGGCAGGTGCCGGAGCTGAGAAAGCTGGGAGCGGAGATCCGCCTCTCCGGCAGGGAGGCCAGCGTCCGCGGGGTGTTCCGGCTGCATGCTGCTGCCATGGAGGCTACGGACCTGCGGGGCGGTGCCGCCATGGTGCTGGCGGGGCTTTGCGCCGAGGGGGAGAGCCTGGTGTGGGATCGTGGCCATATCCGGCGCGGTTATGAAGATCTGAACGGCTGCCTCCAGCTGCTGGGGGCGGAGCTGACATACGAAGGAGATAAGCATGGCGTTTTCGTTTAAGGGGTCCAAGGTCCCGGAGGAAGAGCTCAGCGGCTATATGCGTGCCCGCAGAAGGGCGTTCAGCGGCCCGCTGATGTTTGTGGTGGTGGTCGTGGCAGCCATCTTTGTGATGAGCGTTTTCTTCCGCGTGGAGGACATCCAGGTGGTGGGCAATCAGCACTACACTGCGGAGGAGATCATCCGTGCGGTGGATATCGAGGAGGGCGATAACCTCTTCTTCTTTGACCGCTTCGCTGCTGTGGGAAGGGCCTTTTCCAAGCTTCCCTATATCGAAGCCGTCACGGTGGAACGAAGCCTTCCCAACAAGGTCGTCATCACCGTGGAGGAGACCACCGCCCTGGCCTATCTTCCTCTTGGCGAAGAGAAGTGGACCCTGGACCATAACTGCAAGGTCCTGGGCAAAGCTGCCGAGGGGGAGGAGGAGAGCCTGCTGCCTGTGATCGGCATGAAGGCCGGTACCCTGATGATCGGTGAGACCATGGAGACCGAGAGCGGGGAGACCGAATCCATCGCCTATCTGGCGGAGGTGCTGGACCAGATCGAGGGACGCGGCATGACCGACATGGTCTCCCGCATCGATTTCTCCGACCCGAACAGCCCGGAGTTTGATTATGGCGGCAAGTATACCGTGGTGCTGGGCAAGCACGAAAAGGTGGAATACAAATTCGGCATGTTTGTTACCGTTTTGGGGATGCTGAAAGAAGGTGACGTGGGCGTCATCGATGTCTCCAACGGCACCAAGGCCCATTTCAGTCCCAATTAAAGCCCTCTCAAGTGACAAAACGCTTACAAAAAAATAAAAAATCTATTGACCATGGAGAAAAAATGGTTTAAGATAGTCAGGAGCAATTATGCCTAAAAGAAGAAAAAACAGACATGATAATATACAGGAGGCAAACGTTATGGATTTCAGAGCCGAAGCAGGTCCCGAAAATGTTGTGACCCTGAAAGTGGTTGGTGTCGGCGGCGCCGGCAACAATGTTGTTAATCGCATGGTGAAGGCCGGCACCCAGGGTGTCGAATTCATCGCTATCAATACGGATAAACAGGCCCTGGCGGTTTCCAATGCCGATCAGAAGCTGCAGATCGGCGAGAAAATGACCCATGGTCAGGGCGCCGGGTCCGATCCTGAGGTCGGCAAGCGCTCCGCCGAGGAGAGCCGCAACAACATCGCCAAGTGCATCGAGGATGCGGACATGGTGTTCATCACCGCCGGCATGGGCGGCGGCACGGGCACCGGCGCTGCTCCCACCGTGGCGGAGATCGCCCGGGAAGCCGGTGTTCTCACCGTCGGTGTGGTGACCAAGCCCTTCAAGTTCGAGGGCAAGCGCCGCATGGACCAGGCCAATGCCGGTATCAAGGAGCTGCTGGGCCGGGTGGACTCTCTGCTCATCATCCCCAACGATCGTCTGAAATATGCCACCGACCAGAAGGTCACCCTGGCCAACGCCTTTGAGATCGCCGATGACGTGCTGAAGCAGGCTGTCACCAGCATTTCCGACCTCATCAAGAACACCGGCTTCATCAATCTGGACTTCGCCGATGTGACCTGCATCATGAAGAACGCCGGCTTTGCCCACATGGGCGTGGGCCATGCTGCCGGCAAGGGCAAGGCGGAAGATGCCGCCCGCATGGCAGTGGCCAGCCCCCTCATGGAGACCTCCATCAACGGCGCCCGCGGCGTGCTGATCAACATCACCGGTTCCGAGGATATGGGCCTGGAGGATGTGGAAGCTGCCGCCAACCTGGTGCAGGAGGCCGCCCACCCCGACGCCAACATCATCTTCGGCGCCACCTTCGATCCCAGCATGCAGGACGAGATCCGCGTTACCGTCATCGCCACCGGCTTTGAGGACAAGCCCGCTGACGGTGAGCAGCCCGCCGAGGAGAAGAAGGCTGCTGCTGTTGCCGCACCCATCAATCCTGTGCGTCCCGCTGCCAAGCCCGCCGGCCTGTTCTCCGGCGCCGCCGAGAAGGCCGCCGCTGCCGCAGCCGTTCCCCCTCCGCTGGAGGAGGAGGCCGAGACCGAGGCCACCGAGGATCCCTTTGACAGCATCTTCAAGATCTTCAACACCAAGTAAGCAGGGCTTCAGCCTGATAGAAAACGGAAAGCTCCCTTCAAAGGGAGCTTTCTTTGTTCAAAGGAGAAACGCATGATCCAGCACATCATCAGGGTGCTGCGCCGCACAGGCCTGAGCTACCTGGAACGGCAGATCCCCCGGTCCTCGGCGGCCATGGCTTATTATCTCACCATGTCGCTCTTCCCACTGATCATCTGTCTGTATGCGCTTTTGGGAAAGAGCTATCATCAGATGTCCCAGGTGCTGGAGCTGGCGGACAGTTTCCTGCAACCCTCTACCACCCAATATCTCAAGAGCTTCCTGCTGTATGTGGCCAACAACCCCAGCAGGACCATGGTGGTGGCCGCCATCCTGCTGCTTCTCAGCTCTGCCTCCGCCGCGGTGCGGGTCCTGCACCAGGGACTGCGGGAGATCCGGGGCAGCACCGGCAGCGGCAGCAGAAGGGCAGGCCTTCGCAGCCTGCTGTTCAGCTTTGCTTTTTCCCTGGCCTTTGTGGCTGCCATGTATTTTGGCATCCTGGTCATGCTCACCGGGCAGAGCTTTCTGGAACTGCTGGAGCGCCTGGTTCCGGTGCTGCATATCAGCCGGGCCTGGAACTGGATGCGCTTTCTGGTCCTGGGCGGCCTGGTGTTTCTCACCCTCTGGGGCGTCTACGAGGTTTCCGGTCTGAGCCTCCATCAGGATCGTCCCACAGCTCCAGGCGCCCTTGCCGGGACCCTGGGCATTGTGCTCATGAGCGGGATCTTCTCCGCCTTCATCGCGGTTTCCGCCCGTTATCCCCTGGTATATGGTTCCCTGGCCTCTATCATCCTGCTGATGTTCTGGCTCTTCCTCTGCTGTCAGATCATCTATACCGGCGAGGCGCTGAACGAGGCGATCTTCCGGGAAAGGCAG
>OCTX012184043.1_pt1 | contig 16254 bp, 7 predicted proteins | sample 1539691 | NCBI WGS metagenome assembly OCTX01 (sample SAMN02144231, study PRJEB22623) | gut metagenome | biome: sheep rumen | host: Ovis aries | place: New Zealand | reverse complement strand
GCGACAGGCGTGTGGCGTCGCTGCCCACGGCCGATGAGCCGTCGAGCGAGGCCGTCAGACCCACCTTCACCGTGTTGTCGAAGGTCCAGTCGGCATGGGCGTAGCCGTTGGCCCAGTTCCACTTGTTGTTATAGCCCGAGAAGTACTTGCCCAGGGTCTGTGCGTCGCCCAGGGTCTGGTAGAAGTCGTTGTTCGAGTTGCGTCCGAAGCCGGCGTCGTACTCGTAGCTGGTGGTGAGCATCTGCCATCCGGCGTTGAAGCCGAGCTTGTGGCGCTGGCCCAGCTCGAGGCGGTAGGCACCGTTGAGGTTGTAGAACATGTTGAACGTGTGGTTGGTGCCCACGCGGATGATGTTGTTCAGCTCGCCGTACTGGTCGAACTGCGGCACCACGTCCTCGTTGTTGATGCCGGGGATGAAGGCCTCCTCCTGGTTGTAGTTATAGTACATGCCCACGACGCCGTTGAAGGTGAGGTTGCGCAGCGGCGTGTAGATGAGCTGTATCTTCGTGTTCATGTCGTACTGCCGGTTCTTGCCGTTCATGGTGTTGACCAGCGAGAGGGGGTTGGAGACGTAGAAGTCGCTGTTGTCGATGGCTCCGAAGCGGTAGCCGGCATACTGGCTGATGAGGTTGCCGTACATGTCGCTCTCGTAAGGGCTGAGCAGCGGTGCGCGGCGGTAGGCGGCCAGCAGGGGGTTGGTGGCCAGGTTGATGCCCTGCTCCTGGTACTGTCCCTTCAGGTAGGCGGTGTTGATGTTTGCACGAATCTCGAACTGCTTGCTCACCAGCACCGAGGCGTTGATCTGTGCCTGGTAGCGGTCGCTGTTGGTATTGCGCAGCGTGCCCTCGTCGTGCAGGTAGCCCAGCGAGATGTTGTACTTGGCGATGTTGTCGCCGCCCTCCACGCGGAACAGGTAGTCCATGGATGTGCTGCGGCGGAAGATCTCGTCCTGCCAGTCGGTGTCGTACTGGTAGAGGTACGACTTGTTGGCCTGCGGGTCGCTGAGGAAGTTGAAGTCCTGGAAGAAGGCCTCCATGTTGGGATAGTAGGTCAGTCCCATGTCCGAGAGGTAGTTCTTGTAGTCGGTGGCCTGCATGAGGGGTATGCGGCGCGAGTTCCAGTTGGTGCCTGCTATGGCCGAGAAGCTGATGCGGGTGTTCATGTCATCGGAGCTGGCCTGGTCGGTCTCGATCATGACGACGCCGTTGGAGCCCATGGAGCCATAGACGGCAGCCTCGGCGCCCTTGAGCACGGTGATGCTGCGTATGTCCTGCCCGTTGAGTGCCTGGAAGAAGGAGCGTGAGTATCCGCTGACGATCTGGCTGAGGTTGGCATCGGGCAGGTAAGGCACGCCGTTGATGACGATGAGGGGTGCGTTGTCGGCCACGAGCGAGTGTACGCCTCGCAGCTGCAGGTAGGCACCCTCGCCGGTCATGCCGCTCTTGTTCACGGCCTGCAGTCCGGGCAGGGCGCCGCGCAGGGCATTGTCGATGCTGAGCGAGCCCAGCGCGAAGTCCTTGCGGCTGAGGGTCTGCATGCTGCCCTTGGTGGTGGCACCGTCGCGGGTGGCATAGGGTGTGACGACGGTCTCGTTATAGCGTGTGCGGTCCTCCTCCATCATGAAGATGCGCAGGTCGGCAGCTCCGGCATCGCGCACATAGACGGTCTGCTGGAAGAAGCCGTCGCACCACACGGTGAGCGCCTCGCCCTGCTTCACGCCGTCGATGGCGAAGGCGCCGTCGGCACCGGAGCGCACCGTCTCGCAGCCGGGGCTGGAGATGACGGCCTCGGCGACGGGCTCATTGGCCGAGGTGAGGATATGGCCGCGCAGCGTCTGCGCAGCTACGCTGCTAAATGATAACTGACAAATGATAAATGATACACCTATCAGTAGTCGTTTTTGCCAAGAATTCATAGTCTTGTCTTTCATATATCTCAATCAATAATTCAAGTTTCGCATTCACTCAACTTTTTGGGAGTTAAAGGAGTTAAGGGAGTTAAAGGAGTTCTTCGCAAGCGAAGCGAGCAAGCTCGAGCGAAAGACGATAGTCTTTACCCTTGTTTTCCCTTCGGAGAAGGAATCATGGAGCAACAAGACTGACGTCTTTAACTCCTTTAACTCCTTTAACTTCTTTAACTCCTTTAACTCCACGGCTTAGTTGAATCAATAGTTGTTCACCGTGGGCCGCAGGCACCAGTGGTTCAGCTTCACGTTTGTCTTTCCTGCCCAGTTGTCGCACTTGATGCGGAAGACGAGCTGCACGGCCGATCCGTCGCCATGCACGTCGGGTATGACCAGCTCGTCGATGGTTCGTCCGCCGTCGGTGTCGTAGTTGTCGGCACGGCTGTTGCCGCCCATCTCGCGCACGTACTGCGAGTCGTAGCCCTCGGGGTGGCGGTTGGGCAGCGTGGTGCCGCGGTCATAGTGGTAGGCGGTGCTGGAGCCCCAGATGACGGGGTCGGAAGTCATGACCTCCTGTCCGTCGGCAAAGACGGTGAAGGTGACGGTGAGGTTCTGGTTCTGCACCGAGCCGGTGGCCAGTCGGTAGGCGCCGGGCGGCACGAGATAGGGGTGCACGGTGCCGTCGTCGCTGAGCTTGATGGGTGTGAAGTCGAGCACGAAGCCGTCGTCGTCGTTCAGCTCCGACGGCTTGTCGAAGCGCAGCACGCGGTTCTCGTGCAGGGGCCACACGCCGGCCCACGGTGTCCAGGCCGTCACCTCGGTGTCGCACGACTTGAAGTTCAGGTTCACCGTCTTGAAGTACTCGGCCTTCTGCTCGGCGGTGCAGTTCTCGTAGAGGTGGAACTCGTCCTTCAGGCGGTACATGAGCACGTTGTTGGGTATGTGCAGCCGCGTCACATGATATACTATGGCGTTTGACAGCTCTATGGGGTTGGCCACGTCCACCTGCTGCACGCTGGTGCGCCACTGCGTGCTGTAGATGCTGCTCAGGTCGGTGTCGTCGGTGGTCTGCAGCTGTGCAGCGTTGTAGCGCTGGCGGAAGAAGGCGGTCTTCAGAATCCACTGGCGCAGGATGCTGTCGGGGCGCTCCATCTGCCAGGCCTCCAGGCGCTTGTGGGCATCGTCGAGTGCCTGGTTGATGACGTCGTTGGAGCAGAGGAGCATGGTGGCCGTGAGCGACTCGCTGTTCATGTCGAAGTTGACTTTGTCGAAGAACGTGTTGGTGTAGATGAACACCGAGTCATAGACGGTGTTGCCCTGCTCGTTGACGCTGACGGCCTTGGAGTGTGCGCGGTCGAACTCACGCCCGCCGCTGGCCAGGACCATGTCGCGGAAGATGGAGTAGTCGTCGGGCAGCTGGTCGATGTAGTCGCGCAGCGAGGTGGGCGTCTCAATCATGTCGGAGATGACGTAGATGTAGCCCGTTGTGGTCTTGATGACCTCTTTCACTGCTCCGTTGTTGAAGAGGATGTGGTCAACGATGTTGCCTTTCTGTCCCAGCTCGTCGATGGTGACGTTGACATACTTTCCGTGCCACATCATGAGCCTTGTGCCGTCCTCGAGGTTGGCAGGCGAGATGCTGATGTCGCTGACGTGCGAGCGTGTGATGAAGTCAGCGTCGTCCTCGGGCTGGCGGAAGTGGTCATCGGTGACGACGAGCAGCGTTGAGAGCTGTCCCTTCTGCTGCAGCTCGTCGTAGATGCCATGCTGTCGGAAGAGCTGGTCCATCTTCGATAGGTCGCTGCGGCTCTGCATATACTGCTGCGAGGTCTGCTCCACTATCTTCAGCTCCTCGTTGGCAATGGTGCTCTCGGCCTGGGCGTAGTGGTCGTCGTCCTCCAGGCTGGAACAGGAGGCGAGCACAGCCCCCGCCCCGGCACAGAGCAGGGGAGCCACGACGGCGGCCTGCCACAGCGTGGCGGCTGTTATCTTCTTAAAGAACGCCGTTTTCATTTGATGCCTTCTTTTCATGTTGTATATTCGGTTTTTTCGGGATAACGGTATTACGGTATTACGCAGTTTCTTTACTCAATGGGAATGAACCTGATGCAGTCGAACTGCAGGCTGAAGTTGCTGTTGGTGCTGGCTGCCGGGTCGAGGACCACGAAGCTGAAGGTGTGGCTGGCGGTCTCGGGGAACTGCACCTCGTCGAAGATGGTGCTGGTGTAGACGCCGGGCAGCGGCGATGCCACCTTGGTGTAGGGAGCGCTGAAGGTGGTGCAGTCGTCGCGGTCGTCGAAGCTCATCTTCAGCAGTCCGCCGTTGCCGTCAGTCTGCTGGCGCATGAAGTTGTTGCCGGTCATGTAGACGATGGTCAGCTCCACGCGGTAGCGTCCGCGGACGATGGTGGGCGTCTGCATGCTGACGTGCCCCATGTAGCCCACGTTGAAGACGATGCGGTCGTAGTTGTTGGCCTCCTTCATGTTGCTCTTGCAGGTGACGTAGTCGATGTCGCTGTAGTTATGGTTGCTCGAGCCTGCCTCGCCCAGCTCATACTGGAAGCAGGGTGCCTGCCCCACGCGGAAGCGCTGCTCGCTGCTGGTGGGCTCTGCGGGCTGGTAGTACTGTGCATCGACGATGTTCTTGATGTCGGTATAGTCGGCCAGATCCCAGAGCACGGCGGTCTGCTCGGGCTCCCAGACGGGCATCCAGCCGTCCACCTCGTGCACGTAGCCGTTCTTCGAGAGGACGTCGGATGCTGCTGGCACGAAGTGCACGGGCTGCGACTGTGCGTTGATGGTGTAGCGGTCGGCCTCGGTGGCGGCCAGCGTGTCGACGGTGACGGTGAACACCTGGTTCTTGGCCGACGAGCTCCAGATGCGTGTCACCTCCGAACCGTTCATGGCTCCCAGGGCGGCTGTGGTGTACTGGTTCTGCAGGATGTGGTAGCCCACATACTCGCGCAGCAGCGAGTCGTCGGTCAGCCCGTCGCGGTCGGCCTGTCGCAGCTGCTGTCGCAGCTGTTCCAGCGAGCTGATGCCTGCCCGCTGGAAGGTGGCGTCAGTGACGTTGAGCAGCGTATAATAATAATGTGTAATGACGCGCTGGCGGTCGGCATTGAGCGTGGTGTCCACCACGGTGCTCAGCTTCTTGTCCCATCCTGTGGCCTTGAGTGCGTCGACCATCACTGTGGAGTGCCCGCCGTCGTTGACGCGGTCGAAGACGGTCTCCACGAGCGGCGTCATGGCCCTCGAGAGCACGTAGACCTTGCCGTTGAAGGCGCTGAGGCCCATCTCTATGACGCGTCCCTCGCCGTTGAGGGTGGCCTGTCCGGCGTGCAGCGAGTCGATGGCGATGGTGATGACGTCCTGGTTGAGGTTCTGCACCTGCTTCTTCTGCACGAAGGCATCGGGCAGTATGGAGTCCTTCACGGTGTGGTAGAGTATGAACTGGCGCATGTACTCGCGCGATAGCTGCTGCAGGCTGTCTACGCCGCGGCGCTGGTAGAACTCGCGCATGGCCTCGTCGTTGGGCACGAAGGCCGTGAAGCTGACTCCGCTCGACGACTGGTTCAGGGCGTTGAACATGTCGCTGTAGCGCAGGGTCTTCACATACTCGCCGAAGCCCTCCTGCTCAGTGAGGAAGGTGGAGATGGGCGAGGCCAGGCTGTTGAGGTAGGTCTGGTCCTTGAAGGGGTCGCTGTTCACGTCGAACACGTCCTTGTCGCATGATGTGAGCATCATGCTACATGACAAATGACAAATGATAAATGACAAACCTATCAGATGACGTTTCATTATCTTTGTATTCATATCTCTCAATTTCATATCCAAATCTCAATTCTCAAATCTCAAACCTCAATTCACTTCGCCGTTCCGTAGTAGGGGTTCTGCTCAAGCAGCTTGTTGTGCTCAATGTCGGCCTGTGGCACGGGCAGGTACCATGCGTTCTCATCCTGCAGCACGGAGAGTATCCACTGCTGGTTGGTGGTCTCGTTGCCCTCTACGACCTTGCTGATGAACTGGCTCTTGTACTTGTGGTTGCCTATGCGTCCGAACCACAGCAGGTCGTACCACCGCTTGCCCTCGGCCATGAACTCCAGCTCCTTCTGGTCGAGAATCTCCTCGAGCAGCGTCAGCTCGTCGAGGTTGCTGGTGTCCATGGGTTCGAGCAGTGCGCGCTGGCGGATCCTGTTGATGAGCTGCACGGCCTCTGCCCACGAGCCCTCGCCCTTCATGGTGAGGGCCTGCGCCTTCATGAGCATGATTTCTGCCACGCGGTAGATGATGAAGTTGGCATCCTGATAGACGCGTGCGCCGCCGGTGATGTCGGGCACGTCGGTGCCGTAGTACTTCCAGATGTACAGCTGGTTGCTCACCTGCCATGCGTTCAGCTGTCCGTTGTCGGGCACGTAGGTGTTGAGCAGCATGCGGCCCATGCGTCCGTCCTCGGTCAGGCCCTGGTCCTTCAGCAGCTGCGTCTCGGCCTTCATGCGCTCCATGGCCCGCGGCGTGGGCCTTAGTGCCGGCGAGCCGGTGGGGGTGAAGAGCGATGCGAAGTTGTTCGTCTCCTGGTTGGCGGCGTAGTCCCAGTTCAGCTCGAAGATGCTCTCGTTGCTGTTGCCGGGGTAGAACATGGTGAACCAGTCGTTGGTGTTCGACATGAAGGCAGGGCGGAAGGCGTCGGTGGCGTTGAGGATGAGGTTACAGTACTCTATGCACTGGTCGTAGTCCTCGCTCCACAGGCATGCGTCGGCCATGAGCGCGTAGAGTGCCCACTTCGTGGCGCGGCCCTTCGTGGCCCACTCCTCCTCGTAGGTGCCCTTGGCGGCTCCCGTGGCGAGGATGGTCTTGATGTCCTCCTTGATGCGTGCCAGGATTTCCTGCTCCGACGACTTGGCCAGGTCGAATGATGCCTGGTCGTTGACGTAGGCCTGCAGCACCATGGGCACGTCGCGGTAGTTCTTCACCAGCAGCAGGAAGCAGTAGTCGCGCAGGAAGTATGCCTCTGCCAGGTGCGAGTTGCGTATGGCGTCGTAGTAGGTATCGTCGTCCACGCCTGGGGCGTACATGATGACGGAGTTGGCCAGTCCGATGACCTTGTAGACGTTGCTCCAGTCGCACAGCGAGTGGCTGCTGGTCATGTTGAAGTCCTGCAGCTTGGCGTCGCCGCTGTTGAGGGTGTAGATGGCCCCTCCGCGCAGCTCGCCCCACTTCACTATCTGCGGCACGCACTGGCGCATGTAGTAGTAGCCCGATGCGATGACGGCCTCTACGTCCTCCTTCGACTTCCAGTAGTCGTCGGTCACCTGCTCGTTGTTGGGCAGCACGTCGAGCCAGTCAGTGCAGGAGGTGAGCGGCGCTACGCTAAATAATAAAGAATAAATAATAAATAATAAACCTATGCGCAGGGAGTGCCTTCGGTTTCGCTCCTTGAGGTTTCCCACAGGTTTCTTTATAAGTATCTGGTTACTCATAGCTGTATTCATGCCTCTCAATTATACTTTTTTCTTTTATATTTGTTATTTAGGGCGAAGCCCGCACTTAGAAGTCGAGGTTCACGCCGAATGCGAATCGCTTTGACACGGGGGTGGTGGCGTTGTCGCGCACGATGCTGGTGGCGCTGGGCATCTTCACCTCGGGGTCCTGTCCCTTGTAGCCGGTCCAGGTAAAGAGGTCGTAGGCGGTGGCGAAGATGTTCAGGCGGGTGATGCCCACCTTCTTCAGCCACTCCTTGGGCACGTTGTAGCTCAGCGAGATGGTCTTCAGCCTCAGGAAGGAGGCATCCTCCACGAAGCGGTCGCTGCCCAGGTAGTTGTAGCCCATGCCGTAGAGGGCGCGCGGTATGTCGGTCTGGTCGCCCTCGTTGCGCCAGCGGTGCAGCACGGCGGTGCTCTGGTTGGCCACGCCGCGCATGTTCTCCAGCGAGATGCGTGCGCCGTTGATGACCTTCTGTCCGTAGCGTCCGTAGAAGAAGGTGGTCAGCGTGAGCTGGCGCCAGCGCACCTGGAATCCGCCGCCTCCGAAGAACTTCGGGTTGGCGTTGCCCAGGTACACGATGTCGCTCTCGTTGATGACGCCGTCGTGGTTGATGTCCTCATACTTGGCGTCGCCGGGGTACACCTGCTCTGTGCCGTTCTTCATGGTGATGGCCTTCTGCTGCCAGTCGGTCATGATGTTTCCCTCGGCGTCGCGGGCGTAGGTCTCGTCGGTGTTCTGGTACACGCCCAGGTAGCGGTATCCGTAGAAGGAGCCCACGGGTGCGTTCTCCACGATGCGCAGGGCGTAGTTGCCGTTGCCGAAGGAATAGTTGTCCATGACCCACGTCGACGGCAGCTCCTTCACCTTGTTCACGTTTCGGCTGATGTTGGCGTTGACGCTGATGGTCCAGTCCTTGTTGCGGAAGATTTCGTAGTCCATGCGCATCTCCACGCCCTTGTTGCTCATCTTTCCGCTGTTGATGTACTTCACCGAGCTGTAGCCCGTCGACACGGGCAGCTTGGTGTCCTTGAGCAGCATGTCGCTGGTCTGCTTGTCGTAGTAGTCGAAGGTGAAGTTCAGTCGGTCCCACAGGCGCAGGTCAATACCGAAGTCGGCCTCGCGTGTGGTCTCCCACTTCAGGTTGTCCAGCTGCATGCGGTCAGGCACGACAGCGGGCATGTTCATGTACTGTCCCAGGCTCTTGTATGCTCCCAGGTATATGCTGGCTCCGCTGGGCGATGTTCCGCTCCATCCGTATCCCACGCGCACCTTTGCCGTGGTGAGCCATTTCTTGATGTCCTCTGTCCAGAAGTGCTCCTGCTCGGCGTTCCATGCCAGTCCGAAGGCGGGGAATGTTCCCCATCGCTTCTCCTTACCCATGGTTGAGTTTCCCTCGCGGTTCAGGGTGGCCCTGAGCACGTATCGGTTGTCGTAGCTGTACACGCCCTGTGCTATGAGGCTGATACTGCGCCGCTCGCTGTTGCCCGAGCCTGAGCTGGCCACCACGCTGCCCACGACGGGGTCGCTGAGGTTGGCCGAGGCGTTGCCGTAGGTAGAGCTGGTGTAGCTGAAGCTCTGGTTGTCGCTGGTGCGCACCAGTGCGGTGGCTATGACCTTGTGCTTCTCGGCGAAGGTCTGGTTGTAGAGCAGCTTGTTCTCCGTCTGCAGCGAGAAGGCGTCGCTGGTAGCATCGGTCGAGCGGTTGGCGTTGCTGTTCGTCCAGAGCACGCCGGTGGCCTCCTGGGGTAGGAACTTCTTGTTCTTCGTGGTCGACATGTTCATCGACACCCATCCCTGGTACTGCAGGCCGAAGGGGAAGTCATACTCCAGCGTGATGGTCATCTTCTCCTGCCGCTGCGTGGTCTTGTTGTAGCCCTTCTCCACCAGTGCCACGGGGTTGTAGTTGCTGCTGTAGGCACCCTGGAAGTCCTCCTGCTGTGTGAAGAAGACGCCGGTGGGCTCCTTCGTCACGGGGTCTATCCAGTAGGGGCTCAGGTTGGGCATCTTCCTCATGGCCATGGAGCGGGCGTCGCCCAGCACGTTGGCGTCCTTGTTGGTGTTCGAGAACGAGAAGTCGGTGCGCACACGGAGCACGTCGCTGAACTTATAGGTGATCTTCATGCCGGCCGAGAGTCGCTGCACGCCCGTTCCGCGCGTGGTGCCCTGCTCGTCGTAGTAGCCCAGGTTGAGCTTGTACACGGCCTTCTCGCCGCCTCCGGTCATGGAGAAGTTGTTGTCGGTGACGAGTGCGTCCTGCTTCACGGCCTCCAGCCAGTCGGTGTCGGTGTTGTACTCGTCGAAGTAGCGGTACGTGGGGTCGTAGTTCAGCTCCAGGTTGTTGAACAGCATGTTCATCTCGTTGGCGGCGCTGTTCACGCCCTTGGCGTTGGCGGCGTTCCAGATGGCATCCTGCATCATCGACACATACTGCGGCCCGTTGAGCAGGGGCACGCTCTCGGGCTCCTTCTTGAAGGTGAGCTTGCTGGAGAACGAGAACTTGGTCTTGCCCATGGCTCCGCGCTTGGTGTTGATGAGCAGCACGCCGTTGGCGCCCTTCGTGCCGTAGATGGCGGTGGCCGATGCGTCCTTGAGCACCTCGATGCTCTCGATGTTGGCGGGGGCTATGTTCAGCAGTGCGCCGAAGTCCTCTTCATTGGCGGTGGCAAAATTAAAGTCCTCGCTGATGTCGACATCCTGCGGCACGCCGTCGATGACGATGAGTGGCTCGTTGCTGGCGCTGAGCGAGCTGGTACCGCGTATGCGGATGCTGCTGCGGGCGCCGGGGTCGCCGCCCAGGTTGATGTCCAGTCCGGCCACCTGTCCCTGCAGGGCCTCCTCCACGCTGGTCACGGGCGCCGTCTCCACGATGGCGTTCAGGTCAATCTTCTGCACCGACGAGGTCTGCTCCATGCGGCTGATGCCCATGCCGTCGCGCCCGCCGCGCTGGCCCGTCACCTGCACCTCCTTCAGCGTGGTGCTGTTCTCCATGGTGAAGTTCTGCACCGTCTGGCCGGTGTACTTCACGCTCTGCGTCTTCATGCCTATGTACGACGCCTGCACGCGCAGGTTCTTCGAGTCCTGGGGCACCTGCAGCCGGTACTGGCCGTTGATGTCGGTCACGGCACCCTTCACATAGCGGTTCTGCTGGTTCACCAGCACCACGTTGGCGCCGATGACGGGCTCGCGCTGGTTGCCCAGCATCTCGTACACGGTGCCGGTGATGGTCTGCGCAGACAGGGAAGTGAAGAGTGAAGAGTGAAGAGTGAAGAATACTGCGCACAGCAGTATCCTGCACAGTCTAAACACGGTTTTCTCTTCTTTTCCCTTAAAAGCTATTATATTATTGTCCTTCATAACTGTTTTTTAATTAGGCGGTAGCAAATTCTTCACTCTTCACTTTTCACTCTTCACTTAAAAGTATTCCGTCAATGAAGTGCATGCACCCGTCGCTGAAGGCGAAGGGCAGTGCGTGGTACTTCTGGCTGACGGCCACGGGCGTTCCTCCCTGCAGGGCGTAGCTCAGCTGTCCGCCGCTCTCGGCTATCTGCACGCGCTCGCCGCTCATGGCCATGAAGGTGCCGTTCATCTGCGAGCCGGGATAGGGATAGGTGGTGAAGGTGTTCATGAGCGACGACACGAAGTAGCGGCGCAGGTAGTTGGCCAGCAGCGTCTTGTTCGACGAGCTGACGTTGCCCGAGAGCGTATAGTCGTCGGCCACCTTCAGGCTGCCGGCGCCGGGAATGCTCCCCATGTGCTGGCGCAGGGCCTCGTTGGTGGGCACGAAGACCACCAGGCGGTTGCCCTGGCTGGCCAGCGACGGCAGGGTGCCCTGGCTCACCAGGCCGGCCTTCTGCAGCAGCTGCGAGAAGAGGTAGTACTCATAGTTCTTGTCGTTGCCCACGCTGAGCAGGTGCTCCAGGCCGTCGCCGCCCTGCTCGGCAAAGAGGTCGGTGGCGTCGTAGGCGTAGGCACGGCCGTTGCTCCAGGGCTGGCCGCTGTTCAGCACCTCGTGGAAGCCCACGAAGGGGGTGCCCTGGTAGGCGGGGTTCAGCTGCTCGTTGAAGCGGGCGTTGGTGGTTATCTGGCCGTCGACGACGTACCAGTAGTTGAAGGCGGTGTTCGTCTCCACCACCTGCGTGCCCTGGGCTGACAGCTGGCTCACGTTGGCTGCCGTGTGCATGTTCACTATGCTGCGGGCCTGCGCCTGGCCCATGTTGGCGTAGTTGCCGTCCACGTCGCTGTACACCTCGAGGTTCTTGCCCTGCGTGGTCTGGTTCAGCCGCATGGTGGGCTCGTTCAGGCGGTACTGCTCGTTGCTGGGCACCAGGGTCACGAACTGCATCTTGTCGCTGGCCAGCGACAGCACCAGGTCGCTCTTGTCAAGGGTGTAGAGGAAGCACTGGTAGGTGGTGTCGCAGAAGGCCGGGCCCACCACGCTGGAGAAGATGGCGGGGGCGTCCATCTCGTTCATGCCGTAGGCCACGCCGTTCTCGCACATCAGCCGGTCGTCCACCTCATCGGGGTTGATGGTGATGGTGGTGCCGAAGGCCGTCTGCACCAGCCCCTGCCTGATCTGCTCGGGGAAGCAGATGCTGGTGGTGTTGGCAAACGACTGCATGATGAAGTATCGTGTGATGAGCGGGTCCAGGTCCTGCAGGCTGGCATAGCCGCGCTCCTTCGTCCAGTAGCCCTGGAAGAAGCGGTCGATGGCCTCGTTTGAGGGGGCGAAGATGGTGTAGCCCTGGCTGGAGAGTTGGCTCATGCTGAGGAAGTTGCTCGTGGGCCACTCCCATGCAATGTTGGGCAGCGCCCCGTGGCCAACCTGGTAAACGGGCCGGCCCACGTTGTCGCTGGTCTCGGTGTTGGCGGGCGTGAACTCGGCATACTGGTCGTAGAGTGACACGAAGTCGCTGTAGTTTGCCCGCTGGCGCAGCGTCTGGTAGATGGTCTCCAGGGGGCGCACCACCTGGCTGACGTGGTACAGGTAGCCGTTGTCGGTGACGGTGGCCGCCTGGTCAGTGACGCTGGCATTGGCCACCTGGAAGCCGTCGCCCACCACGCTCCACTGGCTCTGGGGGAAGAAGTACTCGTAGTTCGTCTTGGCATCCAGGCCCTGGGTCTCGAAGAAGCGGTTCGACAGCACGGGCAGGAAGCGCTCGTAGTGGTACACGGTGACCGTGGTGTCCTGGCCGTTCAGGCGTCCGCGCACCTGCTCCATCGGGTCCTGGCTGCGCGTGCGGTGCTTGTACCACAGCCCGGCGTTCTGCTGGCGCGCCTCGGCGGTGGCACCGTCGCCCTCGTTGGGGCGGAAGTTCACCAGCTTCTGCCAGTCGTAGGCGTAGTACATCAGGTGGTAGCCCACAGCCTTCTTCAGCTGGGCGGGGGCCTGCTGCCACATGTCGTCCACCGATGCGTAGCCCTGGCTCTGCAAGTACTCCTGCCAGGCCGTGTCGTCGGGGGCCATCACGGTCAGGATGGTCTGTCCGTTCACAATGGGTTTGAAGCCCGTCAGCTCAATGGCGTGCAGGAAGCTGGTGTAGCGTCCCTCGCCTTCCAGCACCTGCCAGGCGTTGCCCTTCAGCCACGAGGGCGCAGCATAGTGGTCGTCGTCGGCAATGTCGCTGCATGACACGCAGAAAGCGCTTGCCAGCAGAAGGCCGCAAGCTGCCGTGAGTGTAGCTTTTGTTCTCATTCCGTTATCGTTATTAGCTGTCAGTTTATAGTAGTTCGTGCAAAGGTACAGCTTTTTCGCCACATTAAAGCATTCTTTAGCCGATTTAACAATTATTAGGCAAACAATCAGCCCAGACCGCTCCAAAACTAACGCAGAAAAATGTTGCACTACTTGCACCTGCGTTAACCTTTGTTGAGATTTATCTTGCACCACGCGCGTTTTCGTTAACCTTTGTTGAGATTTATCTTGCACTACTTGCACCGCCGTTAACACTTGTTGCGATTTATCCTGCACCACTGGCACCGCCGTTAACACTTGTTGCGGTTTCCTCCGCACCCCTTCCGCCTCGGCCGCAGTGCCCGGCGCGTCAGCGTCGGTCCACCGCCCCCCGCCAACCCGCCAAAAACCGCATATCCATACACCCGAACCTGCATAAACATCCATTTTACACCCCGCGCCCCCGCTTTCCCAAACGGAGGCCCCGTTTTTTTAAAAGCGGGCCGCTTTTTTAAAAAACCCATATCACTTTTTTTCAAAAGTGGGCCGCTTTTTAAAAAAAACCATATCACTTTTTTTCAAAAACGGGCCGCTCAGAAAAAAAAGCGGCCCACTGGTGAAACTGCATAAACATGCATTTCCACCCATGGGCCGACACCTGTCAGCATCCGTTCACAGCACGCCCGTTTCCCGGCCTTAACACACTACAAGCCAAACCCTTCCGCTGCACTCAGGTGCAAGTAGTGCAACTATTTTTTACGCTAAATTTTTCATAGAATTGATGCTATCTATACACGATGGAGTAATTTTGCTTTACCAAGTCCTCTAAAGAGTAGACCTTGACGCTGTCAATAAAATCACTTTCTTGAAGTTCCGTCCAAGAAAGACCACGTAATGCTTCTGCTTTATAAAACACAACGGCCATTGAGTGTTGTGACCAGTCCCAATACCACCAAAAACTGTGTTTTTGACTTGTCAGCGGCGGTAATGTATCGAGAGGACACAAACGTTGCTTGGATGGTTGATACTCATCGTCACGGCTAATATAATAACAAATAGTATCATTTGACATGTTCGAAACCAAGTATTCAAAATCTGGTTCTCTTATATCACATGCAATAACAGCAAACAGCAGGCATGTACAAATAATCGCTTTGAATAATTTCATACTCAGTCACACTACAGAACTCATTCATCTTCTATCACCACACAGAAATTTATGGTTTTTAGCTGATGATACGAGTAAGTTTTCACTTGAACATTTACTTGTTCCAGAAGATTCTTTTCGATAATATCTTCAAGGGTATGACCTTCCATGTTTTCCTTTTTGACCACCCATAACTTCCAGGATGACTCGTCGGTGCAATCATAAGAAGCAAAAGCGAGTTTCTTCTCTCCTGGATGGATCTCGTGCCATTCAAAACTGGTGCGATATGAGACAAATCGGTCTGACTCATCTGCCATCCGTACTGTAATAAAGACAACGTCTTCTGTTTGATTGCTGACTTCTATTGTGACCAGCTCTTCATTGCATGAGAAGAGAGATGCTAATAATATCAAAAATAAATACAACCTTATTTTTCTCATATCAATATATTGTTAGTAGTAATCGCTGCATATAGTTAAACGTAATAGAATGAAAGATGTAGTCCCAAACCCTCCCGCTCGGTCGGATTCTTGCGCAAGCCAAGCGTCACCCTTCGGAATGCCGCACGGCAAATCCAACCGAGCTGAAAACACCATCAGGTGCTGCAAGAACTTGACAGTAAAAAGTCTTTCCATTGTAATGATGCTTAAAGCATGTATTCTGTCTATTAAACGGCAAAACACGAAATTATTTCACTTTTTCTGCAGTTTTTTTCTAATTCGGGGCGGAGGCAGCTGGTGGCCTCCCCGCCCCGCGAAAAAGAAGTATGAATGACTGTATAAATGCGCTTCTTATATATCTTTTACCGTGATAAGAAAATTCAATGCTTCCAATTCACTATAATTATACACACGAGCATAGTCGAAAACCGATAGTCTCTTATCTTCTATAACATAATTTTCATCTTTTGTCACATAAAGCTTATAAGAATCCCTTCGGTAATATGCATTATGCCATACGACAACTCTTTGACCGGGAAAAATCCTTTTTACATATTCTTGTTCCATTCCAGACAGCTCTATTACCAAAGCATCCGATGCATGCATGATAGCGGCATGAATAGTGTCGCAGGAATCATTTTGCACCATGATTGAGAGATGGGGTGTCTCAGTTTGGCATGAGAACATTGAAAGTAATAATTGAAATACTAACAAATGCCTGGCTACTGTAAATGATTTTTTTGCAAATTTGTCCATATCACGACCTGTTTTTAATCGAAAAGGGGTTTACTCACGTATACTAACGAAGTAGTTATTTTGCTGAAGATCCTTAAAAGTAACTTTTTGTATTATATTGAAATCTGAAACGAATAGAGAGTCGCGACGCCCACGTCCACTTAGTTTTTCCTTCTTAAGACTATATATCTTGAAAAAACCATCTTTGTCCATCGCAAACATCATGGAAATCTGCCCAGGAATCATTTCGCTTAGCTTCCATAATTCAACACAGGTCATTCCTTGGTCAAACGGCAGAACATCTTCGTTTTCCGATACATACACACAGATTGTATCACAGGTGTCATTCTCAGCATAAAACAGAGTGCCGCCTTCTCTTATATCACACGAAAAAAACATACACAGAATAATGATAGAAAATAAAGCTAATATGTGTTTCATATTGAATGTAATTATTGCTTCTTTCATATGTGTCAATGTTCTATATCGTAAGAAATATTAAAATGCGAATATGATAAATGGAAGGAACGGCAGCACGACATCTGCCCAACTGTTCCTTTGCTCCGCAAGTGACGCTGAAAGCGTATCCGCTTGATAACCGCAGGTCGTTCCGACCTGCGGATAGAGCTGAGAGGGATGCAAGAACTTGACAGTAAGAAGTCTTTCCATTGTAATGACGCCTTTAGTATGTATTCTGTCTATTAAACGGCAAAAAACGAAAATCTTTCACTTTTTCTGCCGTTTTTTCTGAGCAGGGGCAGGGAGGCCGCAAGCGGCCCCCTGCCCCGCACGAGAGAGAAATGGATGTCAGGCACTTTTGCCGCTCCTGTTTATTTCCACGGCTTGCAGCACCAGGAGGGGGGCCACTGCTGCTGTCA